>Ga0209589_1000710_pt1 | contig 48914 bp, 22 predicted proteins | sample CowpeawhiteBW_FD_187525 | JGI IMG/M metagenome (GOLD analysis project Ga0209589, IMG submission 187525) | Root nodule microbial communities of legume samples collected from California USA - Cow pea white BW (SPAdes) (version 2) | ecosystem: Host-associated > Plants > Roots > Nodule | place: USA...
AAAAAAAAAAAAAAAAAAAAAAAAAAAAAAAAAAAAAAAAAAAAAAAAAAAAAAAAAAAAAAAAAAAAAAAAAAAAAAAAAAAAAAAAAAAAAAAAAAAAAAAAAAAAGTGTGCATAAGGAGAAAACTTGATGGCAGATGATACATCATCCATGAACCAACTAGATTTTTCATTCAGCAATTAGAAAAAGTTTATAGTTATTTAGTAAGATATATAAGATCAAGCTTATAATAACAAAATGGAATTGAACCTTTGAAATAATTGAGACCAAATAGAAGCTAGATGTAGGACTTTGTTCAGTCCACTAGATAACCTCTCGTCCAACTCTTTTCTCTTACACCCTGCTACTCACAAAAAAAAATCTGACTTTAGAAATAGTGCAATCGAAGTTAGTCACGCGATTGAAAAATGGAAGTTAACAAATTATAAATAATCAATCTCAGAAAAGAAACACAGTCGCATGTATACATATTATGAAAAGTAGCAAAAGAGAACTCTAAGGTACATTTCAACAAACACCAGGAGGAATTTCAAGAGCAGGAAAACGTCAACAAAATATTGTGGAAGATAATTCTCTGGTTGTTAAGATGCTTTGAACAATTAAAATACCTCAAATATAGTTTTGAAGGAAAGTATACTTGACATCGGGGGAAGCTAAATAATGGCATCAATTTCCAGTTTATAATAAGATTTGAAGGAACGAATTGCACCACAAAAGTTTCACGCCATTCTTTGAGTATCTTCCACTTAAACGATCTCAAAAACAAAGTTTGATTCTTCATGCTTTTTGCTCATTTCCTTCAAAGGGAGAATCTATAAATTTGTTATGCTTTAAATACAAGAATTTCATTAGTGACTCCTGAAGATACCTTCTACTAAGCACAATGTTAAAAGAATTTTAAGGGAGCAACAATTAAAACCATATTACACTCTCTGGAGTTACATCATGACTTACTATTTTTGTCCATCAAGACAAAATTATTACAGTCATCAATTCCAAACTTGATATAAACTTTAAAGATTTTATAAACAACTGCGCCATGATTGTGTCATCATTATGATTATTATTTGCATCCAATGTTATAACTTTAACCGCTGTAATCATATAGCTAGGTTAACTGTTATCGATTTCTTGGGAGGCATTCACCCTCGTAATAGTAGTTTGTAATAAATGAATTTATTAACTTTTTTCTTATGTTAATTTCTGAATTAAAGATTATTTATTACCTTTTTGTTCTTTTTATTACTTACTGTTAGATTCTATTATGTTTCTACCTTGAAGCACAAAAATCAGGATTAATTTTGATAGTGGTAATCTTTTTATAAAAATACAACATTTATCTTCTTTTGTTTTCCGGCTTCTTGAAACAAACTATTTTTGAATTTTTGTTGACTATACTTATTCACATTGTTTTGAGCTTTAAAGTAAAATAATAATTACTTTTGTAAAAAATAAATAGTCAACGTAGATCCTTTTTTATGATAATTTCATTAAAATCTGAAGTGACATGTAAAACTGGTGATCGTGTAATTTTCGATTTCTATAACATTGTCCAATATGGAATTCTAAAGATCTGACAACAGATGATATATGAAATTCCATTAAAAAATGATATAGCGATCTTTAGAAGTATCATATGAAACTTTATTATTTCTAATTAATTTCATTAAATAAATGAAGTTGAACCTTTAAAATAATTGAGTCCAAGGAAGAGATGTACGAATATCTGCGGTCAAGATAACCTCGTCAAACACTTTTCTGTTACACCCTGCTGCTATCAAAAAATAAAAATAAAAAATCTGGCTTTAGAAATATACACACAAACCTATATGTTATGAAAAGAAACAAAAGAAAAGTTGAGGTACATTTTACCAAACACCAAGAGGAATTTGAAGAGACGGATCAAATTTTGGCATAGAAATTTGGGGAATACATCTACAAAATATTGCGGAACCTCTTGTGGTCAAAACAAGCTCAAATAATTAAGATGCTTTAAACAACTCAAATATAAAAGTTCGGATAGTTTAAAGATAGTTTTGAAGGAAAGTATAGTTGATATCTATGAGGAAAGCTAAATGATGGCATCGTTTTAAAATAAGATTTGAAGGAAGGAATTGCACCGCAAAAGTTTCACTTCATTCTTTTTGTACGTTCGACTTTAATGATCCCAAAAGCAAAGTTGGATTCTTCGTGCTTCGTTTTTTTCCTTGAAAGAGAGAATACATAATATATGTTAATTATGTCTACAAGCATTTCGTAAGTGACTCTTGTTAAAGATACTCGAACACTGATTTCTCTATTTACCTATATCACAACTCGTTGTTTTTTACATATTGAATTTGTTAATAACATTATCATCATCATTTCTACATTGTCTTTCTTATTTGAAATTTTTTATACAAATAGTGTAGTTTTTCACATAAATTACAATCGAGAAAAGGCATAATCTTAAAAAATTACAAATTTTAGATAACTCGCGCTATTTTGAATGACTTATTTGTATTTTAATATTCGGGAAGTACTCTTTTGTGTAGATTTAGACTTATTCATGCATACTAGAATCCAGGGACTTAATAAAGTGTGATTCCTCTACTTAAAGTTGCCAAAATAGGTTCGGACTTATGAACCAACTCATCATGGATTCGGATCGGATTGGGTTGAAATTTTTTTATAAATTTCAATATGGTTTATTCTTGACCCGGTTCACTTAGAATCCAACTCACTCGGGTTGAACCCGTGGTGAGCCGGATTGGCTCACGAACTCACAAATAAAAGGTTACATAAGTGTTTTTGGTTAAGTTAGACTTTGTATTGGGATCATATTAGATTATTTTTTTTAGCCAACACATAGATAATTTGTATTTTTGTGATTTTAGTTTGTATTTTGATTGTATTAAAGTCTATTTAGATTTTAATTAGGATCTTACTATCAACAAACCATAGATATTGCAATTACAAACCAATCAACAGCAAGCAACGGATTTCTAAGCACACCCTAACAAGGGAATATATATCCTTTTGTTAAATGGTGAAACATCCCTAACTATTTGTATCTCTGTCTGTCAAACACTTTGGAGTTTGGACACAATCTTGATCACTCGTGAAAGTCCTCTTGAACTCTAAAACTCTCCACAGTTCTGATGTAATCACGAAATGCCGTTACCAAAGGCCTAAAGTAATTCATAACTTTTCACTGTGATCTTTAATTGCATGTTCGTTACTTGTATTCTCCTCCTATTTATGCACCACAGTCAAAACGTTTCAGTTAGTAAACCAGCTTCAGTTATCCTCAGTCCAATTGTTTCAAGCATTTTGTATATATCTGAAGAACAGTCATGCTCTCTGTCCCCAGCAACAAAGCGATGAACTCTACCCTGCAGTTCAACCAAACTCCAACCAGCAACTTTGCCGGCAATTCTCTCACTCATTAACTCCCGAATTCTAACTACATCCTCCCACTTTCTCTCTTTCGCATATATTCCGGCTAACTGCACATAATGCCCATCATGGGTTGGATCCAACTCTATCAACTTATTCCCAATGTTTTCCCCCATCTCCACAAATCCATGAAGCTTACATGCATCAAGCAGCGTCGCCCACATCACAGGATCTGGCGCAATTGTCATTCCCTCAATCAACTTAGCTGCCTCATCAACTAAACCGGCACGAGCAAGGAGATCCACCATGCAACCATAGTGCTCCATCTCAGGCTGAATGCCATAACCATCTACCATCAACTTAAAATAATGCTTCCCTTCACCAACCAAACCAGCCCTACTACAAGCATTAAGCACACCCACAAATGTTACATTCACAGGACGAAAACCTTCACCAATGAACCTGTCAAATAGTGCGAGCGCCTCCTTGGCGCAATCATGCGAAGCAAGGCCGCAGATCATAACATTCCACGTCCACACATCCTTCTTCACCATCCCATCAAACAAGATTCTCGCCTTTTCAATGCAACCACACTTTGCATACATGTCAATCAAAGCAGTCCCTATATGAACCGTCATTGGAAACCTCATGGCCTCAATGGTGGAATGAATGAATCTTCCATAACAAAGCAAACCCAACTGAGCCGAAACCGAAAGCAAGGTAACCAATATAGCTTCATTTGGCCTCACCCTCTTCTTCCTCATGTCTCTAAAACACTCCAACCCATCTTCAAAAAGCCCATTTTGAACATACCCCATTATCATAGTACTCCAAGAAACAACATCCCTTTCAGGCATTTCATCAAACATCTTCTCCGCAACCCGAACATCCCCATTTCTCACTGCACCAGCCAACATGGAGTTCCACGTGACCACGTCGCTGCAAAGGGCATCTTCCTCAAACACCCTTTGGGAAGAATCAGCATCACCACACTCGAAATAGAAGTGAATCAGAGCGTTCCGGACAAACACGTGGCAAGCGTAACCGAGCTTGATCACGTGCGCATGAACTTGAACACCCAATTTATTGTTTACCTTGATTTTTAAGTTCTTGGAGCAGGCATGTAGCAGGAAGGTGAAGGTGTGCTGGTTGGGGTTGAGAAAACGGCGTCGCATTGCGGAGTAGAGAGAAAGAGAGAGAGACGGCGACGAGTTGGCTTTGGCGTGGCAGCGGATGAGGGAGTTGAAGGCAAAGACGGTGGGGAACGGAATTGAGGTGAAGAGAGAGAGTGAGTATCGGAGAGGGAAAGGAACAGTGGAGGAGAGAGAAAGTAAAGAGAGAAGGTGAACGGTGAGACGAGCATGGCCCCAAACGACGACGTGTGCATGGGTTTGCTTGATTTGGCGCAGGGAAGGTTGTGGCGCCAGATAACGGAATATTGAAGCTTGAGAATTTGAAAGAAGGGGTTTGGTTTTATTTCTCAACATAACAGATTTGTTCTTCTTCTACTTCTACGGTAACTTATTAAACTCTCTTATGCTTCATTATGTCACTTTTTTTTTTCAAAGATAAACCCTTCTCGATATTTATTTCCCATATTAGACTACTCAAACATTATTTCCCGGGTAAGAACAATTTGAATGATTATTTTAGATTTCCTTCCAATTGGTCCTTCCAATTTGCTAAGCATAGCAGCCCCTAAACTAGCAGTGCTCCATGGCCCAAAATAGTTAAATCTGAATATTTAAAAGTTTGAGATGAAGTGAGAAAAATTATAAAGTTTTGTTGGGTAAATGAGTGATCAATGCAACATTTTCAGTATCAGCTAAAGAATGTAAAAATTTACATATTTTATTTTTACCGTGTTCCCTTAGGCTGGAATGAATATTAAAACTTGAAAACAAAAATTCAACTTAAAGTCAACTTTGTATCCCAAAATAAGCCAAATATGATTTTTCTCTTTTATGCATTGATTTTCATGCTCCTTTGGTGCCTTAAAGCTTGGTACAAGTCACAAATATCACTTCCTTGAGTTTCCAATAGTTATATTGAGGATTTGAGCTCAACTCAAAGAGTCAACTTAGAAATCAATTATGTATCTTTAGTCATTTTAAGCATTGGTTCAAAAATACACCTTTGCTGGATTTCTTTCTTTATCAACCTCTAATCACCTTTAATTTGTTGAATGGGAGTTTCAAAGCTGCACCGAAGTCACATAATAAAATTTAGTATGTTAGTTACTAAAAGCACCAAAACTAGGCTAAACTAGACTAATTAGTTAGTCTAAAACTACTAAAAACTAGAAAAAGAAAATATTGCACCTAATTTTACTGCACAAACTAATTTTTAAATGTTCAAATAGTCTAAAATATCTAACTAAAGTATTACAATTATCAATGGTGCATTGTTAGTATGTTTGGTTAAAAGTTTCTAAACAAATTTTCGTGTTCAACAAATTTCCATGTAAGTATATGTTACTTCCTTCCACAAGCACTAATGAAAACGTGAGTTAGTTATTGCAATTAGGTCGGGTCAAAGCCATAATGGATTTTAAAAAAAAAAATAGAAAAATCATATATAGGGATCAAATAATCATATATATGTATTAGATAATCACATATGTGTATTATATAATCGCATATGTGTATTAGAGTTAAGAGCTAGACGGTGATGCTGTATCCGGGCATATCCCTCGATTAGTTTGATGAAAACAAGGTGGTGATCAACAAAGCTATCTTGGTCGAGCCTGAGGAAGAAGAGGAGATGGTGATTGAAATTGTTGTCGGGGGCCAGCCCAACACTAATCTTTCCATACTCGTTGTGGTTGTTGAGGCTTTGCCTATTGATGCTGGTGGTATTGATGCTTTGGCTGAGGTGGCCAAGCTTGTGCCGTTGAAGCCACCCATGTTGATGAAGGCCTTCCAAAAGCTTCCTAATTTTTAGGAGTTTGCTTTGTTTTGTATGTTTTGGCCAATGTTTGATCTAGCCTTTAAGGCTTGCGGTAACGAATTTTGAGAATATATATGTGATTATCTAATACATATATGGGATTATCTGATCTCTATATACGATTATCCTATATGGATATGCAATTATCATGTACAGGTATGTGAGTACTGTATGCAAATAAGCGAATGTCATGTTCCATTTTTTTAAAACCCGTTTTGGGCTTTGACCCGACCCAATTGCAATAACCAACTCACGTTTTCATTAGTGCTTATGAAGCGAAGAAAGAGATCCTTACTTGGAAAGTTGTTGAACACACAAATTTGTTTAGAAACTTTTAACCAAGCACATTAACAATGCACCACAGATAACTGTTAGGATTAGCTAGAGTATGATAGAATACTTTAAAATTGAGTTGTAATACTTTAGTTAGGTATTTTTGACTATTTGAACATTTTAAGAATAAGTTTGTGCAGTAAAATTATGTGCAATATTATTTTTTCTGGTTTGTAGTAGTTTCAGACTAACTAGTTATTTTACTTTACCCTAGTTTTGGTGTTTTTAGGAACTAACATGATAAATTTTATTGTGTGACTTTGATGCAGCTTAGCAACTCCAATTAACAAATTAAAGATGATTAGAGGTTGATCAAGAAAGAAATCCAACAATGATACAAATTTGAGTTTTGAGTTTGAGTTCAAATCCTCAATATAGCTCTTGGAAACTCAAGGAAGTGGTATTTGTGACTTGTATCAAGCTTCAATGTACCAAAAGAGCATGGAAATCAATGCAGAAAAGAGAAAAATCAGATTAGGCCTATTTTAGTGTACAAAGTTAACTTTAAGTTGAATTTTTGTTTCCAAACTTTGATATTCATTCCGGTCCAAGGGAACACTGAAAAAAAAATGTAAATTTTTTACATTCTTTAGCTGAAATTAAAATGTTGCAGTGATCAATCATTTACCCAACAAAACTTTATCATTTTTCTCACTTTATCTCAGACTTTTAAATATTCAAATTTAAATATTTTGGCATGGAACACTGCTTGTTTAGGTGCTGCTATGCTTAGCAAATTGGGAGGACCAATTGAAAGAAAATCTAAATACTCGTTCAAATTGTTCTTGAAAATAATTTTTTTGACAAACTTAACAAAACTTTTAAAAATGGAATTAAAGTAGATTAATTTTTTATTTTTTAATTAAAATCAAGTAATAAAATAATATCTGTTTACCTATATAGGAAAATTTCAGAACTTTTTTAAAAATACTCTGTTAACCTATCATAGCTAGCTAATTGTTCTTAACTGAAAATTTGAAATATATAAAGACAAACTAATACCCACCACCATCAACAGTACATCAAGAGACAGAAGCAGTGACATCAACGGTACAAGCAGACGCGAATACTAAGAAAAAATTCATCAGGAATTTCACTTCAAAATGCATCAAACCCTAAAATAAAATTTTGAAAAATTTCTCGTCGTCTGTAATTAAAGATAGTAACGGGTCGGATTAGCGGATAGTACCTACCTGCAATCTGACCTGAAAAAAAATCTATTCATTACTCATTTTTTTATCTTTTTTTATCTGTCGGATACTAATTTAGAAAATATCTGTAAATTTTTTTAAAATACGCGGGTACATGATACTCGCGTACTCACAAAGAAATACACACGATAATCACAGCTGATGCACAACATCCACAAAATAAAATACGTATCTCTGCTGCACAAAAACAAAATAATGGAAGATGCGCTAAAATGTTGTTGGACGTTTCATGTTTGTTAGAGTTGGGCAAAATGTACCAAACTGCACTGCACTACCAAAAACTGCACTGAACTGAATTGTTTTTCTATCTAATAAACTGAACTGCACTGCATTGAACTGCACTATAATATTCATTTTATCTATTTTAAACCTCTCTTTTATTTCTTGATTATTTCAAACCTCTCTTTTATTTATTTATTTCTGCATTTTATTTTCTTAAAAGTTTATATTATCCACTTTATCTTTTACATTTATTTTAAAATTGAATTTTAACATTTCTGAAAGATATTATTTACGAGGTAATAAGCAAATTTATCACAAATAAAACTATTAAACATAAATTAAAAATATTTATTGTTATTATAAATATTCTTGCATAAAAAAAATTCAAAAATTAAATACTGGTAAATTTTTGTATTCCTTAATAGGTATTAAACAAAATTTGCCGTAAATTTTATATTTGAGTTAAAAAACTGAAACCTTGAATGATTTGAATAGGAAAAATATGTAGCGTAAGTTGTCGTTAATTAATATTACTCTACCTACTTTTGTTCATTGTGATGGGACGCTTATAATATAACATTTTATACTACTATAATAACTTACACAGTATACAAAAATTGGACAACTCCAAACTTAAATTTAATACAGTACAAGAGGTTCAAACAGTTAACTGTATTACAAATACAATGGTTTAATTTTTTTTAACTGAACTTTCAAACAATACAATGCAGTTTTTGTTAGAAATAGTTTAGTTTTTTTAATACAATATAGTATAGTATAGATAATCCATAATTTAGTGCAGTTATGTTTATTTTGCCTAACCCTAATGTTTGTCTAAGTAAAAGAATCTATTTGCTTTTCTGAACATTGAAACCCTTACCCATTCTACTCAAAGTTGGATCATATCTGTTGGACAAGTTCAATTAATTTATTTTTATTCAATCACTCAAGAAAGCAAAAAGGACAAGCCTGTTCATTCAATAAAATATAAGTAAATTATAATATATAAATAAGATATAGACCTTAACTTATAAAGTTCATAAAATGGTATAAAAAGAATTCATTATAAACTTATTTTAGTGCAAATTTTTTGGAACGTTCATGTTATCAAATTTCTTCTATTTCCGGTGTGAACGAAACCTAAATAAAAATATATGATATGTTTTCAAAGGCTTTCTATAGTAGAAACACATTTTTTAAGAATTTTAAATCCTCTGAATATTTTTCTAGAATTTTAAATCTCCGAAAATCTTAAGCATCTTTGAACTTTTTTCCAACGAACCGTCCAACCCGGTTAGCCTGCAGACCGGACCGGTTTTGTTTGAAGTGGATATTGTACATTAAAGAAATGGCGCAAAACGTGTCGTTTTATTTGTTCAATTCTGTTACCCTAACTGAGGCACTCGTAAGGTTTGTTCCTGACTGAACTTATGGTGGCTGCAATTAACTTTTTCTTTCAATTGATGGCAATTACTGCATGATATCATTGCAATTGTTGTTTGCTATATTCCATTAAATTTTCGATTAATTGTATTCGAAATTACTGAATTTACTCAACTTCGATTCTTACTATAATTAATACCTACACCTACATGTTTTTTTTTTTTTGTCTTCTTTATTTTTCCACTTTGTAATCTTTTTGCCCTTTTCTTTTTTGAGCAGATAGTTGTTGCTGAAGAGAGTTGAACACCAGGAATTTCACTGCCTGAAAGTTGAATATATGGACACTGAAGCTGACTCAAGAGATACTTCTCTCATTCTGCTCAAGCAAGGAGCTGAAGCTGTAAGTGTAATCACACCATGAATTTGTAGAATTAATTAACACCTACCCTTGATGTAAAATTTCTATCTTTTTCTTGTTTTTTTACTGGTGCACTCACCTTGTATATGCAATCACTCCTCTGTATTTTTGGTAGCAATTGATTTCTAGTTTTCTACACTTTGGAGGTTTAAAGGTGTGATTTTAGAGGAAATTGGTAAAAATTAGTAGAAAGAAAAATACTGATGAATTAATTCCCTGAGAATGAGTATGAGGTTTTTGATAGAGGAAAGTAGCCTCACCGAAAAAATCCTAAAGGTACTCTCATTATTTCTCCATTGAACCAAACATAGCTGGTAGGTTGTACAACTCTCCAGTTTAGACCAAACACTACAAGACATTCATGTATTCACCACGAAGGTCATCCAAGTGAAGGGCCAAGAGAAAAGCCATATATAAGCCTTCTTCCATGGTTATACCCTCACAGGTCAGAGAAAGTTTCATTTTTCTCTTTCCAGTTGTTTGGTTCAGTGGAAAAATAATGAGAGTACCTTTTAGGATGTTGTTGAATAGGCTACTTTGTTCTTCATAGCTTGTGGTGCAATGTTGTTGGTGAGGATACTATGGAATGTTCTTCCTCTAAAAGTTTCAAGCTTAGAGGAAATTCCTAGCAATTGACTCCATCAGCATTGTGGGATCCATATACTTAATCTTACCTAGTAGGATAAGGTTTTTGTTTGTTGTTGGGTTAGTTCTTCTACCCACTGTTTTGGATGATTCTTTTTTATGAAATACAACTGACTAAATTATGGCCTTTTGTGTTCCTTTTTGTAGAGGGTTTTTGAGTCTTCTTTTGTGGGAAGGAAATCCGTTGTCAAGGAACGCTTCTCAAAGAAGTACAGGCATCCAGCTTTGGATTCAAAATTGACCCTCAAGCGCTTAAATGCGGTTAGATTTAGAAAATCTGTGTTATTTGTTTACGCTGAAGCTCTGTATATTAAGCTGTGTATTGTTGCATTTCTTGAATGCTTTATTTCACCAATTGTTTTCTTGAGCAGGAGGCTAGGTGCATGACCAAAGCAAGGCGACTTGGGGTTTGTACTCCTGTGCTGTATGCTGTGGATCATGTGTTGCACACTTTAACATTTGAATATGTTACTGGCCCTTCAGTCAAAGATGTGTTTCTTGAATTCGGGGCACTTGGGACTGATAAAGAGTGGCTGGATAATATTGCATCCCAAATTGGTGATGCAATTGGGAAGTTACATGATGGTGGTCTTATTCATGGTGATTTAACAACATCAAACATGTTACTGAAGAGTGATACCAAGCAGTTGGTGAGTTCATTCATGTCTCAGGTCCAGTAATATCCAATTACCCATTCATGCTATGCAACATGAAAAATATTGTCAATGGTTTTTTACAGAATTCAAGTGTATTTTGCATAGGTTCTTATTGATTTTGGTCTGAGCTTCACTTCAACTCTTCCAGAAGATAAAGCTGTTGATTTGTATGTTCTGGAAAGATCTATTATTTCAATGCATTCATCATGTGGGAATGTGGTAAGCTAACTTTTCGTTTCACCTTAACCGTGATGCCATAGAAAATTAACGAGATGAAAACAGTTTTATTTGTCTGTTTTAAGAAATTGAATTAGAGGGGCACTCCACAGAGTCAGTGCTAAAAGGTAGCATATAACATAATTTGGGGTACGTTTTACTAAAACATTCTGGAAAGAGAGAACGAAGCCTTTTTCTATGATATGTTTTCTGCTTAGTCAAACAGAAGTTATGATTATAAACAAGTAATGAATTAATTAACAATTTTGAACATTGGATTTTGTCTGGATAGATGGATCAAATTCTTGCTGCATACAGAAAGTCATCAAAACAGTGGTCAACCACATTAAACAAGCTAGCACAAGGTCAAACCCTCCCTCTTCTACTTTGTTCAACTTTAACACTTTTTCTTCATTACATGCTTCTTACGTCCATACATTTTCACAATTTGCAGTGCGACAAAGAGGGCGGAAGAGGACCATGGTTGGATGAATCTGTCTCAAATTTCATTTCTTTATTGAGATATAAAAAAAAGACAACTAAGGATGTTATTAATGTAGTTTATCTTCACATTCTCTCTCTATTTGTATCTTTGTAGTGTGGTTATCTTCTACAGTTTATGAAAAATGTGATGGCTTTTAAAAAGCATAATGCTACACAAATGCTTATCTTCTACTCTGGTCACTTATCACATACATTGATTCAAATCCACATTGAACTCTCAGGATATTTACTGAAATTTGGTATCAACAAACATTAGATTTAAATACGATTTACAGTGATAGGCACTTCCATAACACCTTTGTCTGTTGACACGCTCCTAACCCCCTTTACCAACCAACATTCTCAATCTAGTACTTTCTAAAACTCCTCATTACATTATGAAATCATGAAAAGCATAATGCTACAAAATAATAGGATGTCCTAGGAACATTATGTTTCAATATGGTTTGTGATGATTGATTCATAACTTAATTTTTCTTAAATATAGGACCAAAGCTTCATTGTCTGGTCTGTGCATGAAAAATTATTTATTGAAAGGGTTACATTCCTTGAATAGTTTTCATTATCTTTTCTACATATTTGTTACAAACCATATAACGAAAATATGAGATGAGTTAACCTTCATATTATCAATGTTAAGCTATCTTATATGAAGTGTATTGTTCGAAATCATGCAGAATCAATCCCTTTTAGCACATATCGATTTGGAATAAGTTTTTATTCAGCACCTCAAATTTTACATCCATCAATAGTAATTTTTTTATTAGACATTTTCGTGCAACTTTTATTATAATAAAATTGGAAACTCTTAAAAAAAAGATTCAAACCCTCTTACAGTACATTGTTACTCAAATTCCCAGGAGACTTAAGTAGTAAAATGCATATTCAAATCAACTATTTATTCAAATGAGGGATAGTTTGTCTAATTCTTCATCAAGAGTGTTGAAAATTCAAATGTGAGTCTAAGTCTCATATTGAGTAAAAATGAGAAAGTTGAGTATAATATAAGGATCAAGGTCCATAAACTCATTACTTTAAGGTTTTTGATTAAGAGTGGTGTTAATCTCTTATGTGTGGATTGTTAAATCTCATTGGTGTTAAATTTCCCTGGTTATCCTCTGTCAAAAGACCCAACAAAGATATACACAAATTTATGGATTTTCGTTCTTATATAGTGTTCAACTTCTTCATTTTTATTCAATATAAAACTTAGATTCAAAGTTGGATTTTTCGATAAATTTGGTATGAAAATCTTGCAGTTTACACGTGCACATACATTGCTGTATTCCACAAAGCACATGGTAGTGTCTTGCTTGCTTTAGAAAAAGTTTTCTGGTATTATGAATTCATATAGTGCATAGATGTTCTTGTACACTAGATAATGCTCTCTCAATAAAATCCTTTGAAATTATGATCAATTCAAGTGTAAAGGTACAAATTTCCGTGTGATTTCTGGGTGTGAAACCTGCACCAATAACTTTACATAGTGCGATCTAGGAAATTATCTGCTCATATATATTATCCAGCCACTGGTGCAGTGCTCAAGCGTCCCCAGCACATTGACTCCTTATTTATGAAACTTTTCCAAGTGTCTCCAGTTAACAAAAAAGGACGATAATGATAATGATAACACCACATCCTTTCATGGGTGTGAATATATATAGGATTTTTGAGTACTCATTTCACTTGCATAAAATGTATAATTCCCTCCTAATCAAGGTGTCACGTTCCTATTTCCTGTCTGTCATTGTCAAATTCTTCAACCAAACCCACTTCTAGAGATTGGAGTGTAATGATTCCGATCTCACAATGGATGGATGAAACCAAAGGAGGGTTACACAATCAATTCTACCTATATATACATATTGATACATGTTCTTATATCCTCACATCACATCTCAGTTTTTTACCCATTAAATTCCATGGAAAACATGAAGACACCCTTTGTCCTTGATATGAAGGATGTTGTAATAGTTAAACCCTCCAAGCCCACACCATCTGAACTTCTTTCTCTGTCCACCATTGACAGTGATCCTGTTCTCAACATTCTGTGTCAGACCATTTATGTTTACAAAGCAAATCTTGATTCCCCAAATGGCCAACCAGATCCTGCTCAGGTGATAAAAGAAGCCCTCTCAAAGGTTTTAGTTTACTATTATCCTCTTGCTGGGAAGATAGTAACATGTGATGATGGAAAACTTGGAATCAACTGCAATGCTGATGGAGTTCCATTCTTGGAGGCAACTGCTAACTGTGAACTCTCTTCTCTTCACTATCTAGAAGGGATCGATGTTCCAACTGCACAGAAATTGGTCATTAATAATGATAATAAGCCTTCTCAAGATGAAAACCACGCCTTGGCTTTTATGGTGACCAAGTTTCTCTGCGGGGGTTTCACTATTGGCATGGGGTTGTCACACAGTGTTTGTGATGGGTTTGGTGCATCTCAGTTCTTCAGAGCCTTGGCTGAGCTTGCATGTGGAAAAAGTGAGCCCTCAGTGAAACCTGTGTGGGAGAGGGAGAGACTAGTGGGGACACTTCTTAAGGAACCACTCCAATTTCCCATTGATGAGACTTCAAGGGCAGTTTCACCATTTTGGCCAAGTGATGAGATTTCACATGAATGCTTTAACTTCAATGCTAAGAGCATAGAAAGACTCAAAATGGAGCTGATGAAGGAAAGTGATGATGTGAAGGAAAGCTTGACAACTGTTGAAACACTTGGTGCCTATGTTTGGAGGTCAAGGGCTAGAGCTTTGGAATTGAACTCTGATGGGAAAACTATGCTGTGTTTAGCAGTAGGGGTGAGACGGCTGTTGGATCCACCCTTGCCTGAAGGGTATTATGGGAATGCTTTTGTGGGTTCATATGTGGTGCAAACAGTGAAAGAACTTGATGAAAGACCACTCTCAGAGATTGTGAAGCTCATCAAAGAGAGCAAAAAGCTTCCTTCCAATAATGAGTATATCAGAAACACAATAAACATGTTAGAGACAGTGAGACAGAGGAACATAAGGATTGAAGGAACATGTGCTTCTGTGGTGTTAACAGATTGGAGGCAGCTGAGTTTGCTGGAAGAAGTGGATTTTGGATGGAAGGGTTCAGTGAATATAATACCAGTTCCATGGAATATGTTAGGGTATGTGGACTTGTGCCTTTTCTTGCCTCCTAGTAACTTGGATCCTTCATTGAAAGCAGGAGTTAGGGTCTTTGTTTCCCTCCCCAAAGCTTCCATGCCCAAGTTTAGGGAAGAGATGGAGGCACTAAAGCTTACGAGAGCTGATGAGAATAGCACCTTGCAATGAGAAATTATCTTCCAATTCCAAGACTTAGTTCTTGTATTATGCTAAATTTTAGTATATTTTCTCATGTAAACTGAACCGTCCTACATGCAAACTTAGTTCATCTTAGTTCTTGTATTATGTACTTTAATCATTAAATAGATCATCTTAGATTCATCTTTCGATTACATTATGTATAAATATCTTAAAATTACACATGAAACAAATATTTTTTTTCTTCTTTAAAATGTTAAATAATGTTTTACGCGTGTTTATTATTATTGTTACAAAAGACATGACATAATTTAAAGTATAAAATAATTCATCATGATCCATTGATATTCCTATATACTTGTTTAACAGTGTTTATACAACAAGGAGAGAGAAATGAAATATACGTTGGATACTTGTGCTTCTTCTGAGTGACATTAGTTTGTAAATAACGTTTAAGATAGCGAAAGTCAAAAAAAGTATTACTGATTCTGAAACTATAAGATGCAAGTGGTTAATATACATAATAGTACATCGCCTTTGAGAATGATTGTTAATGCTAATCAAAAGGATTGAAATGGACCATTGCCAATAGCAATCCATATGTATCCTACGGTGAAGGAAAGGGGAGATATAGATTTATTAAAAATCGCAATCAGAACACATCTCAATGGTGAAAAATAATGCATCTTTTGTCTGTCATCGCATGAAAGGAACCAACCCCCTAATCTCTGCTCCATTTCCATTGGACAGGAAGTAAATTTTCTTCCAATTTTCTTCTGAGAACGCTTCGCGACGAATCAGCCTTTGCCTGTCAAAAATAATGACACAACTTCAACAAACTGAAACAAATTATCAAGCTAAGGAATTTCTTTGCATTAGTAACAACCAAAACATGGTAAAGGTTAGATATATACTAGGGAGGTTATTGCTGTAACAATAACCAACAAATGATAGATCCAAGAGTATAAAGGTCATTAAGAGTCACTTGATGAAGGAGAAATTAAAAATTTAGAATGTATCTCCTTATTTTTACGAAATGAATTGATGTACCTCAGATATGGGATATTGCCAAAACAATGATACATTTCAAATAGAAAAACTTGACAAAGTTGAGTGAAGGGAAAATTTATCATAAAACAAATGATTGGTTTATTAGCAGATGATTTGCGACGACTGTGTAAGCATACCTTAAATAATAATGGCACACAGTCTCGGCCTCGTCCAAACTGTATCGAGGAAACATAACACGAGCATCTACTGGGACATCTGGTAACTCTTTACGAAGTTTTCCTACCGCTGTTGAATGAGAAAAGGCACCTACCATCATATCATCATGCATCATTGATCTAAAAGCCTTCACCTGCAATAGTAAGAAAGAGGTGTCTAAACATTGGCGCAAAAACCTAATTGTTGACACGAGTAAATTAGGGAAGACAAATACAGATGCCAGAAATTAAAGGTATCTTTCCCAGCCCACACCAAAACCATGACCAACATTTTCAAAGAAGTAAGCTTACAGCAACCCAATAAAAATGCATGAAACTAGCACATTTCTAGAAGCAGAAATATAATTTATAATGCAATATATTGTAAACTATGTTTTAAAGTAAAAACAAAGCAATGTACCAACCATTGTAAGTTCTCTAGCATGTATTGGCCGGCAAGACCGGATAGTGACTGGCTCTTCATATTCACTGAATGTAAACCAGTTATTATACTGGAGACAGGCAACCACAAAAGAAAATAGACAATCAAAATATAAAATAACCCAATTTTGAAAACAAGTAATTCCAAAGAATGAGTATCACTTAGCATCAAAGAATTTGTTTCTCACTTGATCTACTGCAATAAGGACAGGCCTGTCTTTAACAAGAGATAACTCTTTCCTCAAACGAACTACCACTCCAACAGCTGCATGTGTCTGCTCAATACCAGTCTTCACCAGCTCGTATAAATTTGTACCTTCAGGAATTGCCAAGGAATCAGCGTCTTTCAACCATCCAACACCAGCACCCTCACCTAATACGATTGGATCAAATATTTGGCATGGAAGTTCCTTTAGGTAGGACTCATTGTACTTCAAAAAATCCTGGAAATAAATGAGACAGACATAACATTCAAAACAACTCAGCGTAATGAATCTAGGAAGCCAAAAACAAAACAGTAAGGGTTTATACTAATATTAATATGTAGAATAAAACCAGGCAACCAAATCAAAATAAATCAAAATAAACAAATAAGCACAAACATTTTCCTTGTTCCTCAGAATTTCAGATTTAAAATTTATTTAATTAAACACCCATCTGTTTTGATAGCTATATGTATAGGGCTTGAGAACTATAATAAGCCAGATCATAATAAGTTACATAACATGGGCGGCAACAGTGAAAATGGGTAGCCATAGTGCACAACATTATTATCACAGGATAATCTGGATATTCCCCTCTAGACTGCATTTCACGGATACAATATTAGAAAATGATAAATGCAACACCATAGGGTAGGTTAAAACAACTATACTCTCACAAGGATTCAAGAAAAGAAAGACCAAGCAAGAATGCAGTTTAAAAAACTAACAAAATTGACAGAAAGGCATACACATTCTTTCTTTATTCGCTAAAAGTTGCTACGTATAGATAGAGAAAAATGTGATTTTAGTCCCTATAATTAAGTTCAAACTTAATTTTGGTCCATGTAATTTCAAATTTAAGACTTTAATCCTCCAACTTTCAAAATATGTGAATTTAGTCTATTTTTCATGTTTTAATTTAACATTGAGTAATGGTTCTTCACCCCTACAAAGTTGGAAAGGGGACTAAATTCAAATTCAAATATTTTTTATAGTTGAAAGACTAAATTCATCAATTTGACAGTTTGGGTACCAAAAACACATTTTCACATATAAATATGCATCTAAGAATTTGAAACATAATACTGACAGTTATAGGTAAACTGCCAGGTGAACTATGTGAATACAAATAGTTGTATAGATTCCCAATCGACCCAGGAATAGGAAACCGCTTGATCCATACTAACACAGACATTTCACGATTATACCATCCACGGCAACTATGCAGTCGTCAATAAACTGACTTATTGTTGCAAAATTAGTCATCAAGAAACACCTTGTTTCATCATTTTCCCTTCTGTAACATTCTAAAGAATGGCCAGGTCACAGAAAAATGGCTTTAGCATATCCGAGTTAAAAGAGCAAACACAATTAAACTTAAAATCGCTAAAATTCGGTCTTGCCTTGAGAACATTCTCAGCCTGGACAGGTGTGTCCCATAAACCAGTTTGTGGGTGCTTGTAGAAAAATCCTCCATGGGTCCACTCCTTGCCTTTAGGAACATATAAAACTAGCCAACCTTCTTCTCGAGCCCACTGAACAAGCATTGCAAGCGCAATGCTCTTCCCACAGCTAACAGGACCATCTAACACCACTTGCTTTCTAACTTTAACTCCTGTAAAAAATATTTAATTTTCAGGCAGTAAAAAAATAATATTATTACAAATAATAACAAACTGACCATACATGATGATGGGTCTGTTTAGATAATATTATTTTGAAAAAATTATCTAAAACTTTTACTGTGAAAAGCTCCTTTATGGTAAGTTAATATAGTGTTTAGAAGATACAGACTCAAGTGCATATCCAAAATGATAAGAGGTGTTTGAATGAAATTATAAAAGTGCTTTTATCTGATTAACTAAAAAGGATACATAACAATTAAACGATTTCAATGATTAAATTACAAGCAAAAACAATTAAAAAAATAATATTTGCCTGCTCTTTCATGACTGAATTTAACATTTTATTTGAAATTATTTTCTTTATATTATTTCTTGAATTAGATGAGCGTTGAGTGTCTATATGATATTGTATTTGAATATGACAAGGACTAAAGCATCATTGATTGGACAATCGAATAATAAGGACTAGAAGCATCATCTATTTGATTACAGGAGACTGGTTTTGCTAGCAGGATAAAAACCAAAAAAGGGACAGGCTCTTGGGCCTAATTTTTTCCAGCAGCCTAGCACATTGATGCTATCAAGCTAGCGTCATAGAAGACTGTAGCTTACAAGTAAGTTAACACTGGCATAATAGACAATGAGTGTGTGCGTTCATACAATTTTTGAGAAAATGATAGTACTTATTAATGTTGCCGTAAATTATGTTGCTTCTTCAACTCTAACTTGAGTTTTGCTGGTGCAGTGAATGACTCAGCACTACCAAATTTTATCTTCCTAAGCTTACTTGATCATGAAAATTGAAACATAAGAATTTGAGCCTAATAATGCATTAAAAAATAATCCATCAGAATCAAACATCTGGGGCTATAAAAACAACAAATACCGCACCTTTACCATTAGAGGACCACATTGGTGGATCCACCACGCGCCTGAAGTTATCACGGAGATCCAAGAAGCTCTGGCGAACAAGTAAAGCCGTCCGCATTGAGTCCTGAAACTCGTTCACCATACCCACTGGCAATCCCTCGGGCAAAACCGCGTTCAGCGTATCCTTCCTGGAAAACCAAACCAACTCAGGATCGCAGAATCCAGAAAAAAAAAAAAAAAAAAAAAAGTGAAACTCGAAGACGCACAAAAAGTGTTCGACAAAATGCCACAATGAAAAACGAGGTTGGAGAGAAATAGTACGTGAGTTTAAAGTAGGTGCAGACGTCGTTGCGGGAGAGGTGAGAGAGGGAAGGTGACGAGGTGAAGAGAGGACGGCCATTACGCCCCACATCAAGTGAAGGGTTTTTGTCATCAGCGGCGAGCTGCCGAATACGTTCTTGTTCATCGTAGAGAGCGGCGGCGGCGGCTGCGGCGGTGGATTTTTTGGGATCGGGTTTCAAAGGTGTTGTGGGCTTTGGGGGCCTAGAAGTGTGGCTGACAGATGAGAAAGGAGCGAGCTTGAGATTCCATGAATGATGGGTCGCTGCAGCTCTAGCAAGGGACCGTAACATTTCCTTTGCTGTTTTGTTTTCTATGAGTGATTCACAGGAAAGTGCAGAAATGTGAGGTTTTTGTTTTGGGTTTTGGGAAACCAGACAATTGAGACAGGAAGAAGAAGAATGAATGAAATTTTGGGGTACTATGGTATTTTTCCAAAAAAAAATTTCTCTCTTCATTCATGGACCAGAGAAATTTTTTCATAAATGCTTTTGGTCACTGGGCTCGGATTTCTTTTTGCACTCCCATACTTTCCTTTGGCATCTTTATAATATGAAAACTTTCACTTTGACCTTTTGGTTTAAAATGTTTTTCAGACTTTGTAATTTGAAAAAAAAAAATTATGTTGGATGTAGAAGTAAAAAGTGTATTTCAAATTGCACAATAAAAAAGTTTTGTTTTTTGCATAAAAAAATATTTTTGAAAAAGAGCCGGTTAATCTAAGGTAGCATTATAATAAAGAAAGCTAATATTCAATATTTTAGGGCAGTCTGATATAGTTTTCTCATTAAAATTAGAGTTTGATCTCACTAACTAATATTAATTTGAGTATTCAAAAATCAATTAAAATATTAATTTAGTTTAAAAAAAGCAAACTCGAATTCTTATTTAAAAAAAATTAATATAAATGATGAATGAAGTGCATATTTATAATTGTGACAACTTGACATTTCTCTGAATGGTTTTGGTGAAAAATTCTATTATATTTAACTTTACACTTCGTTTGAAAAAAAAAAAAAAAAAACTAACCATAAAGTAATGAAATATAAGACCTTGTGGGTGTTGGAAAAAGACAAGTCACAGATCTGAATTACCACAAATAGTGTCTTGTACATTCCAAACATATTTGTTAACTGTTATCACTTCTCTCTCTTCTAACTCCATAAACTTTTACTAGATCCACCTTCACTTGGGTAGTTTCTCCCACTCTGAATTTTGACATTGGTGACCCCATTTTTGTCTCAAACTCACGTCAAGGTATGCTAATGTTGCATCATTTTGTTTACACAATAGTTATGAATATGAGTTAAACAAAATATATGTAATCCTAAAATGTGAAGATCGTTGCAATGCATGTGAAACTCAAATGAGTTTATTCCGGAAAACATAATCAAATCCATTTGAAATTTCAATAGTTGTCATTTGCCAAGCATTTGTAGATTTTTCGTTAAATATAATGTTGTGAATCTTATGATTGATTGTTGAGGATACGTTTTGTGACTTACTGATTAATGTTGTAACTTGTAAGGACCTACAATGGCGGGACTAACATTACTGTTAGATCTATGGAAGAAAAACCAACGCTTTAACACGGAAAGGACCTACCAAGCTTCTTCCTTGTTTTCTGCATCTGCATCTGCTACTGTTGCCTCTTTTGCTGCCGCCACATCTTTTTCCTCCAAGGACTTCTTTGGGTATCATCTTTCACCACTTTAATATCAACATGTTATTTTAATCATTGATGTCATAGATATAAGAAGAAAGTAGGGTTAATTATGTTTATTATAACGCGATTTTTGTTTTTATCTTTATCTCAACCTTTGATTTCGATAGATTCTCATGCCGAAAAAATGCATGAATCATGTTCTTTTCATTTGTTAACTGTTTTTTAGTATGATAAATTACCAAAATTGAGTTATAGTTTAAAGACAAAAACATAATTAACTTTGAAATTTGTTAGGCATATTAAAGCGGGTCAGGTCCATTAGTCCGCCAAGAAAAGGACGGGTCGGGTTAGAATTTCCGATCTGTCAACCCGTTGTGGTTTGGTTTGCCTAGCCTGTCAACCTGTTTTATGTTTAAAAATAAAAAATAATTAAAAAAATCAAATTTTTTTTATATTATATAAACAAAAATTGAAAAGAAATAAAAGAAAATAAAAAAAAATTAAAAGAAGAAAAAAGTGGTGGGTTAGCCCGTTGGTCCGTCAACCCGTCTTGGGGCGGAACATGTTGAATTGTCTAACCCATTTTTTAGTGACGGGTCAGTCGAACTGACCCGTTTTTTACGTGTGAAGGGCGGGACGGACTAAAATGAGTCAAGTTTACCCATTTTACCACCCCTAAAATTTGTTACGATTGAAAAAAGAATTCTTCGTTCTAAGGTTAACAAAGAGTTTATATTAACATTATAGCTACAAAACCTCAGTTTCAGGCCACAAGTTGCTCATTGTGATGCTGGAGCAATGATTTCTGAAGATCACATTCCTAGTATGGGAAAAGGAGGGAAATATTTCTACCATGATTCTCTAAAATATAATACCAACAAGCAGTACAAAATTGAGCTCAAACCTTTGTATTCTGCTTTGGAATGGAAATCATTTTCAATCATTACATTGAGATCATTTCTGATGTTCTATTTGCCTCTTATGGAGCCTCATGCAAAAATGGAACAAGATGATGCTGAGTTTCTACAGAACAAACTTGGCAATGATGGCAAATTGAGTGTTCCATTCAAAAATTCATTGTTGCAAATCATTCGTGAGGTAAACCTAATTAATCTTACGTCTTCTCCTTATTGATTCAAACTTCAAAAAGACCATGTTTGAAAATTAGCTAATAATAAGTTTATTTGTTTTGGATTTTGTCACAGGTCACTGTGGTGACAACCAGACGCATTTTAGAAAGAGTGTCTGTGTATTATGTTTCAAGAAGAATGGCGTGGAAACTACTTAAAGGTGCGTCATTTTTTGCTTCTTCAAAATTTGTTCCTATATGTTCCTTGGAGAAGATGATAATAATGAGAATAAACATATAGTAAAAGGAAAATGATTTTTTGACTACTAAATTTTGACAACTTTTTTTTATAATCTTAGGTGGCATCTTTTAAGTGATTTTTTATTTTTCTATTTTTTTATTCTCAAATATGTCAAAACTACTTAAAAATGATATATCATATTATAAGAAAAATTTGTCAAAATTTAGTAGTTAAAATATTATTGTTCGGGTTAAAAACACATATTTATGATTGTTTGATACTGATTTGTCTTAAAATATTATGCTTGTTGAATTCATATGGTCTCTTGAACAGATGTTCCTCAATCAGCTGCTCGCAAAGCTGGAAGGAAAATGCCTACTTTAGTTTACATCTACTCTGTGAGCAAAAGTACTTTCAGAGGTAAAAACAAAATAAAATAAGGTTAAGGTTAAATATGGTTTTAACTCTTAAATTATTATAAAAATGTGGATTTTGTTTCTAAATTAAATTACTAAATATTTAGTTTTTACAATATACGAAGGTTATGGAAACAACATTTTTTTAATAAATAGTGTTTTCTATGTGATAAATGAAGTTTCACCGTAAATTATATTATAATCTTGATATGAGATTTTACATTAAATTATAATATAATTTGTAAGGTTAAATATATTATTTGTCTTTAATTTTTAATAAAATTTGAAATTAGTCTTTTTTTTTTTTTAATTTTGGTATAATTTAGTTTTTTTTATTTTATAAAAAAAATGTACGAATCTGGTCTTTGTAATCATGAATTTAGTTCTTTTAAACAAATTTTGTTTTAAAACATGTTTTTCATCAAACATTTAAGCGAACATGTGTCAAATAATATAAACAACTTAAATACTATTATGAAATGCGTTTGAAAGTCAAATAAACTTAATAAAATTTGGTTAAAAAAAACTAAATCTATACAATCTCTAAAGTTGGAGGACTAAATTGGACAAAAAATTGAAGAGATATTAATTCTAATTTTTACTTGGACCAAAAATATATTTAACTCTAGCTTTTATATTTATTTGTTGGAAATGATATTTTTCATAACTTTTATAAAATACATGAACTAAATACTTTAAAATGTAGTTTAAAAATGAAATATAATGTAAAACGTATCTAACTTTAATTAAGTTTATATCTTTTATTAGGTTATAGTTGACTTAAGGTACTGTGGTGATGATATTTGTGTACAGGGTATATGCTTGGAGTTTCAGCATCATGGCTTGTCCAAGTAGGCGTTGGAGTGTTTCAGTTCTTTAAGTCGAAGGCAAAGAATGAAAATTTAAGCAATGATGTGAGAATTAGGGTTCTTAGACAGAAGGTTTTCCTAGCTACAGTTAGGTGCAATGCATCTCTTATTTTTGCCTCAATTGGGGGAGGGATTGGTGCTTCCCTCATCCGTCCTTCACTTGGCCAGTGGGTCGGTAAGAATTTCAATTTTTCTTATTCTCACTATTTACTTTTATACAAGCTAGATATCACATTTGTGTATACACATTTATTAAATATGTGTGATATTATATTAATAGGTGATGATATTGTAATGTTATTAAATTAATATATAAAATAAAATTATTTATTAGAAATAAAGTGAAATATATCAAAAAAGATAAAAGAATAACAGTTAGATAAATAGGAAAAGAAAGAAAAAGTAGAGATAGACCAGTTTATAAAAAGCTTCTAAAAATAACAGTTAATTTTCAAAAAATTAATAAATAATTATATTTTAAAGGATAAAATTAAAATTTTGAAATATAGACATAAAAGAAATTTTTTTTTTATATATTGTTATAAATACTAGAAAAATACATTAGAAAATGTGGTAAAAAAATTGTCACTAACTTACGAAAGGTTTATCTTTTTCTTTTTTATTTCTGGCTTTCTAATTTTGATGTTCCTTTTTTTTTCAGGTTGTGCTATCGGTGATTTGGTTGGTCCAGTTATTGTAGCAGTTTGTGCTGACAAAGTTCTTCACGTGAACTTGAACCTTTAGAGTTGTTTATGTTAGTTACAATTTGTTTTTCTATTTCAAATAAGAGTGACTTCTTAAGAAATGCTGTAGTATTCAATCATGATTCTTAATTATATATTCTAAATAAATTATATGTTTTATGTCTTATGTTCCGATAATGATTTACTAATTATGCAGATTTTGAATTAAACTATAAATAATTTATGTCAATAATAAGACATAAATTGCATTGATTTCAGAGAACACACCACAGTAAAATTATCACTTGATGAAAAATAATAACATAACATGTAGTTGCATCATAGTGTTAATATTAATTAAATATACAATAATTTTGTTAGTGTAATGATTGTTGAAAGCTAAACATTTGAAAATATAACCTAACGTGCCCTGAAAGGAACCTTTGGTGTTGACGAAGAGACGTTTGAGCCTTAAAGTGGAAGGTCAACAGTTAAACATGCTCTAATTTTAGACTCAAATTCTCATCAAATGACCCCAATTTATTGTTTAGAGGGACGTTTCTTGTTGTAACTTTTTACATTTAATTATTATAAGGAAGAAGAAAAGTTAAAACATTTTTTTACCAATTAATTATTATATATTTTTGTTAGGTTTTGTTTAGGAAAAACATTGACGAAATTTTGACGAGTCTAATAAAACTTAAATAAAATATTATAGTATTATTTTTAATTTAAGGCAATCTATTTATAGATTTGTCTATGGTATATTGTTTATTTTACTTATTTTTAGTTCATGTATGATTTTCAACTTATTTTACATTTTTCACATATATTAATTGTTTCTCAGAATTTAAGTATTATTTCACATTTCTTTCTACGATTATACACACAAAAATATATACGCTTTTCATATTTATATTTAAGGTTAAATATGTTTTTGATTCCTTAACTTTTAGTAAATTTTGGTACGTTTATTTGATGTTTTGTACGTATTTCAGGATTGTATTTGAGTTATTTATACTGTTTGACACATTTTTGCTTTAATGTTAAGTCAAATACTATTATGAAACGTGCTTGAAATGTCAAATAAACTTAACAAAATTTGATTAAAAGGACTAAATCCACGCATTTCAACAGATGAAGGACTAAATTGGTCCAAAGTTTCGAAATAGACTAATTCCAAAATTCACTGAAAGTTAAGGGACCAAAAACATATTTAACCCTTATATTTATCCTTCTTCTTGCAAATCTTATATTTTTAAACTTTGAAAATAATTTTTTTTCACAATGCGGTTCCACGAGTTGTATATGAACATATTTTTCAACAAAATTTGAAATCATGATTCATTATACTATATTTGGGACTGATATATTTTCTTACGACATTTTCATCATTTTTCACTTAGTAAATGCTGTTAATACATAGCATTATTTAATTATATTTTCCATAAGATTAATTGATAGCGCGATTAATTTATATATATATATATATATATATTCAATTTCTTATTAAATTGTGAGTATTCCATTTTTGTGACGTGGCCCAATAAAAACAAACTTGAATGCAAAACTAAATACCCCATTATTCCTAACACGCTGGTGTTTCACACGTCATCGCCATTTTACGTGGCTATACATCAATATTCACCGACCTGCTATGTTACGTTTGAAGATAACATAATAAATGTTATTGAAAAAAATCTTCGATATTTCTTTTCATTATTTAATGAATTTATATTATTATCTCAACTTTTTAACAAAGTATTTCTTTAAGTTATAGTTATAAGAGTAAAATGAAAATGCGGGTTGGTGTTTTGGGATATTGTATTTTATCTTACTTAAAGACATATTGTAGGTTTATAAGAAGGTTTACACAATTTTTAAAAACAATTAAAAATAGTAAATCGTTGATACTTTCTGAATTTTAAATTTAAGTATATTATACAAAACAAAAACTAATGAAACTTTTTACTATTTATAAGAAATACGAAATAAATATATTCTAAAGGTATACTTATAAATATATGACACTTATAAAACAATATATGAAAATATTGAGTCATATAACAGACGAGCATTTTTAATTATAATATATGAAAATTGTTTATGTATAATTCAAAAAATGAAAACAATATAAAGAACTTTAGTAGTGGAATATTGCGCACATAAAAGTAGAACTGAAAAAAAAATTTGATGACTCTATACCTAACACTTCAAAATTGTTTTATGTCATCTCCACCACTATATAAGAGAATCCCTCTCTCACATTCATCTTCATCCATTAATCCATTATTAATCTAGCATTCAATTAGAGTAAGGTTACAGTGAGTTTAATCGATAATTTCGAACTAATTAGTATTTTGGAGCTGGCAAAGTCACAATCAGAAGAATGCAAAGAAGAATATGTGGAGCGCAACACGAGAGTGGTGAGGGAGTTATACGAGGCCCTAACCTCAAAACAAACCAAGACACTGGATGGGCTTGTGGCCCAAGACCTGGAGTGGTGGTTCCATGGCCCAGCATCCCATCGACAGCACTTGGTTCCCTGGCTCACGGGCTCACCACCCTCCTCAAAGGCACCGGTTCCTGAATATGTTGTTGGGTTTGGGCCTGTGGTAATCGCAGAAGGGTTCGATGAGGCCCACTTGGTGTGGTGGGTCCACGCGTGGACTGTCACTGTGGATGGGGTCATAACCCAGGTGAAAGAATACGTCAACACTTCCGTCACCGTGACTCGCTTAACACAAGTACTTCCAAATGCCTCCACGTGTCAATGCATTTGGCAAAGTAAGCTCTGTGATGAATCTGTGCCTGGGCTTATTCTAGCAATCTAGCGCACACAAATCTTAAAATCACTTTTTAAAAGCCTTTAATATTGTAGTCTTATTATGCTTTGCTTTGGTTTGGAGTTGTTCAAATAAACGTGATTTAAACGGAAATACCTACCTACTATATATAGTTATTAAAACAACGTGATTTAAACTGAAACCACGAGATCCGGTAACGACCCATGAACCCGAACCCGGACCCGGTCGGAGCTCCGCCACAACCGAGCCTCATCACCATCCTCGGAAACTCGAAGCACCACCGTGATGAAGGTGTTGAAGTACTCGCGCAGCTGAGCAATGGTCCCGTGGCTGAGTGTCCACACGTGCACCCAGTACTCCCCCGCCCCCTCCCACCCTTCCACCATCACGCGGTCTCCGACGGCCCTGATCCTCCGAGGCCGAAACCTGAAGGTTTTCGCCGTTGACTCGCCGGTCAACATTCTCATCATGTGCTCGCAATGAGGAGGTCCGTGGTACCACCATTCCAACTCTGTCCTCACCACCTTCACAAGCTCCTCCGTGTGGCCATCGCGCAGCGCCTTGTACACCGTTTTCACAGTCTCTCGGTTGCGCTTTTCGTGTTCCGCCGCCAAGCCGGAGAGCTTCTCCGGCTCGGCCTTTCCGGGGATGATCTTGGCGGTGGAAGAACGGTTGTAGCCCATGGGTTTCTTAGGTAACGGTTGATGTTAGAATATATCATATAAACAACAAATCTAGTTCTTTCAAACTTAAACAACCTTTTCCCCGACAGAACATTATGTGATTTAAAAACACTGTTCGGCATGTTTTTATTTGTTAGTAACGTTGGTGTAAGTGCGGTGTTTTTTTCTTATACTAGTTGAATCATATAACTCATGGTCGTGTTATAAGATATATTTACTTTTTGTTGAAGCCAATAATTATGATATTGATTTTGGTGTATTGCTTTTGAGTGTATATAACTCTATATAAGAACCCAGAAATTATATTAAATTAATGTCAAAGGGTGGAATGTTGCGATTAATTAATTTGATGAAGAAAGATGAGGAGATGTAGATAAGGGTGAAAAGGCAAGTTCCATATAAAAATACACACACACATACATATATATATATATATATATATATATATATATATATATATATATATATATATATAATATCAAGTTCATTATATGAATCCTCGGATTGGAGCATATATAATGGGAAAAAGGTGAGTTGGTGACCTTTCAAAGATTGAGGTGGCTTCGTTTGAAGATTGTATCGATTATAGAATATGAAATTTGGCTATTCTAGAACAAATTTTAAAGGATAAGATGAGGAGTTATATCTCTAAATTTAAATATTAATAAAAATAAACTTTAAATAAATAAAGTAGTACGTTTTGATCGTTCATTTATTGAGCAACTAAGTTGTAGATTTCCATTTGAATAGATTCGAGTTGTTAGAATATTGCAAATGGAAGCATATAGTGAAAGGAGTTGAAGAAAAATATGCTGAAGCCCGTCGCATTATGCTAAAGTTTTCTTAACTTTATTAGTAAAATATTTATATTCATTCTTATTTAAATTACCTCAACGTATGGAGAAAATCAACTCAGTTTTTGCAATATCATTTTCTTTAAGGTAAATCGATAATTTTGATAATCATATTATTATTGCAAGTAAATTAACAATTTTGTATTTTTTTTTTGTCAAAACGTTTTTTTTTATAATCATTTTAGAAGAGGTAAAGAAATAAATTTCCATAACAAAGAAAAAATATATAAAAAATAAAACACAAGGGAAATATTGTTATAAATTAAAATTAGTGATGTCCGAATTTTTTATTCTAAATTTGCTTATAAATTAATTTTCTGTAATGATTTTTTTTTTTTTGACTTTTAGGAGTATCTCTAGAGAATTTTGTGGAAATATTTTCAATATATATTTTATTGGCTGTACTTTCAAATCAAAGCTTCTTGCTGATAAATGTTTGATGAATAAGTCATTTCGTAACCAAAATATATGATCCGCGTTGGTTTCTTTTTCCAAACTTGACGCGCGTCCACCAGAAGCCAAGAAATACCGTTTTCTGCATAAGACGCTAATTTTAGTCGTGATTTTTATCGTTTACGGTAAATATAAAGCTATTTTCCAAACGCTCGTTAAATATCACCTGCAATATTCTTCATTGTATTCGCGTTTAGTTTTTTAATTTCTTATTATTTCAGTAGCATTGCTTAAAAATTTGTGGTTGCTTATTTTAAGTTTTAGACATGTATAATTTTGTTGATTTTCCTAATACGTGTAAAAAAAACTGTAATTCATTATTAATTTCATAAAACAATATTTAAAGTGAAACAAAAGCATTTAGTCACATTTGTTAATTGTTTCTGGCGAGAATGTTCTGTGATTAGTGTCTCTGAATATTAACATTTGACTGATTCTTCGTCCAGAAACTCGATGGCGGTCAAGAAGACTCACCTAACTCTCTAATTACGAAATTTGTATCAACTACTATAAGAGAAAAGGTCAAAGAATTTATGTGTGCCTGGACAAAAAATATTAATTTAAAATATTAAATATATCCAATTATCACTAAATGAATTAGTATTTTGGATAAAAAAAATAATATTTTTATGTAATAAATGTTTGTATTCTTGTTATATGTTTATAGATACACAATAAAAAAATAGTGTTTTATAAATGCAATATATATTAATGCTATAGGTGCTTTTGACATTCTTCACATGTTATTATACTTATGTGCCATATGTATCACTAGAAATTATTCTGATTATTTTTTTATAACTTATAAAATTGTAAGGGATAAAAATTAAAATAGTTTAGTTTTATAGGGATTGAAATATCGTAAACTACTTTTTATTCTGAAAGTATATTATTAACTATTTTTTTAATTGGTCGATATCATTAGTATGGATAAACTAATAGTTATAGTTGTTGTTGAGTTAGGTGCAGCAAACTTTCGAATAGAAAAAAGAAAAATGGAAAAGGATGCATAATTAAATTAAATCTATTAACCATTGAAGAATTATACAATGACTCTTCTTTATTTTGTAAAGAGATTTTGATGTGCATGCTTAAAATTTTAGAACTTGAAAGAGATGAGTGGCCAGTGAAAGGTGCCATTGTTTTGTTTTTGTTTCAATACATAAGAACAAGTAGGTTTTGTTGTTTTCTTTTACGATTCATATTTGTAAGGTAATTAGTTGGTTTTTGTTGCTAACCTCTGAAAGCAGACACAAGTTGGAGAAATATTCTCTCAATCTAAATGGTTTCTTCTAGAACTTATAAGTGGCATAATGGGCAAACAAATGCCGTGATTCTAGGGGAAATGCAATAATAAAATAATCAATGTTATTCAACTTTTATGATGTATAATATAGATTTTGTACTAATAAAATATTATTTATTTATGTTATCACGATCTATTACTTTGGATTATTTATTTGTTTTTGAATAACAAATAATGAAGCATGTTGTAAACTAATTTATAATATCTCTTATGAATTTATTTTAAAAATATCTTTAATTTAAGATATGTATAGCTAAACTTTCCTAAAACAATAAAATAAGAAAACAAATGAAAAAAAAAGCTTAAATACCTTTTTGTTCTCATTTTTGTAGTGTTTGTTGCGGATGATCTTTATTTTGACATAATGTTTAAAATGATGCTCATTTGCGCAATTCGTGTTTTATTTTGTCCTTTTTTTATAACGTCTTTTAAATCATTAACGGAGCATTGTACAGGTGACACGGTTTGTATTATGGTGTGTTACGTGTATTGTACAGGTGTGGTACTTAGATATTTGGGGATAGATAAATGAGTTAGGGTTTTGGTAAGGAATGTTTGGGCAGTTGGTGAGTTTTGGCAATCTTGTTCCTCCATTTCCAATTGGTGTTGCTGCAATCTTCTTCCTGCAATCCCATTATATAGGTATGTTATGGTTTCAATCTTCTTCCTTTACCTCTGGTTGTAATCGTTGGAGGCAACCGTATCACTTCGTGCACTGTTGGTGGTTCAACGAGAAATGGATTAACCCCGATTTGTAGCTGCGGAGATATGGCAGCTTTGAGGATGGTAAAAACTCCAAAGAATATTGGTAGAAAATTTTGGGTACAATCTGCTTTTATTGTTGTGTTAATAATAAATTGGTTTTAGTTTTTGGTTTATTGATTTACAAAGTGGTGGTTCCAATAATGTGGGCTACAACTTCTTCAAATGGTGGTGTTGATGAAAAGGATGTCATCATCATGACACAAATGAGGCAGATTAATGATTTAGAGAAGTCATTGAAGATTGTTGAGAAGAGGCTGCAATTAGTAATAGGGTTCACTTGTGTTGTTATTGTATTATTCGTACTGTTATTTTGTGTAATCTTTTAAAGTCCAATATGTTGTGTACTATTGTTAGATGAAGAAATGAATTAGTTTGATTATGTTGATATTAGTCCCAACATGTTCAAAATGACATCTTAATTTGAGCATTGAAGTAAGTGGTATTGATCTAAGCTTGAGAAAAATTAAATTGATATAAGTCGGGAAGAAGTTAAATTCATAACATTAATTCATCCTCATCAAAATGCACTACATCCATGTTTGGCAAAAGTGAGATTGAACGAACGAAGTTTAAGGAAAGTCAAAATGCAGTACATCAATAATGAATTCTACATCAGAAATTCAAAGAAATAACTAGGACGTTTGTAACTGCTATCATGGCCTCTTCATAATCTGTAATTTCATCCTAAACTGTTGAGATGGTTCTTATGGTGTTGGTAGTGGTGTTGCTTGACTCTTTACTTCATTCCTTAGTGGTTGAGTTGTTTGAGTTTCAACAGTTGTGCATTCTCAGCAGTTGGTGCATTCTCAGCAGTTGGGCATCTGATGCAGTCTCAGCAGGTGTTGCAGTCTGCTCATCCACAGGCTTATGTGGACAATTGTTCCTGTTATGTCCAATTTGACGGCATATGCTCTGATTTCCTCGAGCATGGTGATTATGGGTTTGTCTTTTGCATCCACTATGACACTATTAAAAGCTTCACTCATATTGTTGACAATTGTGTCACATATGGCTCGACCACTAAATCTAGACTTGGACCAGAACCTGCATGAATAATAGCGTTAGTATTGATATCAGGTATTTGTACAGAAATCATGTATTTGTACAGAAATCAGATATTTGTACAATAGAGATACCTTGGAGGTATAAGAATAAGGTATCTGTAAGCATCAATATTTAACTCTTTAATGGTTAACATCATTTTTCCCAAACTGCTGGGTGTGTGCTCCTAGCAGCCTTTCACATGAGTATCTTTAATTTTTTGCCAAAGAATCTTTTTCTGAAATTTGCATACAGATGCCTTATGCAAAACCTGTGCTCAGCAGTGAGTAATAAGTCCTGAATGGCGGGCACTAATCCCTGTGCAATGATAAGATTATTAGTACTTACAACATTAAACAAAAATTAATAAATTGAACATATATTAAACATACCTTTTGTTGGTGAGTCATAAAGGTCATTGTCCCACACACGTCAGTACCTTCAAGATCACCAATAAGCAATTTCAATAACCATGTCCAAGTTTCTTTGTTTTCAACTTCCACAACAGCATACGCTAAGAGTAGTAATTGATCATTAGCATCTCTACCCACAACACAACAATTCACCTCCGTATTTTCCTTTTAAAAAACAACCATCCAAACCTATGATTGTTTTAAACAGGAGTAAAACCTCTAAAAAAATTGCCTTATGTATTTGGTATTAGTTTACTATTATTATAAATTTTTATAACATTTTTGTTACTATTTTATACCTTTAATATTATTATTAAATTCAATCTAAAAAATAACTACTAATTGTGATTATGATTGTTGAAACATGCAACGAGAATGTGCCATGTTACACAACGGACAAAATATACTGTGAACACGGGTCAATTAAATTTCATGTCCAAAAATTCGCACAAATACAGTGCATGTTCATTACGAAGAGACGCAACGTTTGTACAAATACTACTATCTCTTTTCTCCCGCCGCCAACTGGTCAAACCCACAACCTTTGACCCACATAAAAACTTTATACTATTTTTTTTCTTCATATAGTATTAATAAAAATTGAAATTAAAATATCATACACTTTCCTGGGATACCTTCCCAGAAATCTCTTCTCAGTTCTCATCTTATGCCATCCAACACGTAACTCTTTTCTTCCTCTCTTCCAATTCCTTTCATGTTATTAACTCAAAACCCTCATTTTTTTCATCTCTCTTCTCTCTCACATCCTCTTTCTTCTTCCTTCTCTGCCGCCCACTTATCTCAGGTTTATATTCATGACCACTTCTTTCTCTGACCTTCTCTCTTCTCCCACCGACCACAACCTAAGAGGCTCCGAAAGACCTCAAGAGTTGTCGGATCAAACAGCTTCTGGTGTGCCAAAATTCAAATCCACACCTCCTCCATCTCTCCCTATCTCTCACCCTCAAACTCATCCTCTTCCTCCCATTTCTCCTTCTTACTTTAACATCCCTCATGGGCTAAGCCTCGCTGAGCTTCTTGACTCCCCAGTTCTCCTTCACTCTTCTAACGTAAGTCAACTTTTTTTCTCCTTTCTGAGTATCTCCTTCATCAAAGGATACCACAAATTAATGGAAAATAATATATTCTTCTCTGAGAGTTCAGTTGACTACTTTTAAAAAAAGTAAAATATCATATGGACTTGCAGGTTTGAAGTTATGAGAATTAGTTTTTCAATAAAGGTGAAAATTTGTATCAGATGTGGAATCATGCTTTAAATCTTCATTTTCTTTTTTTCATGGTGTACCTTTTTTTATAATCTCGTGTGGCTTAAGTTTGTTGTCGGGTTAATGGGGTATGTGTCTTTTGGTTGTTTGTGAATTCAGGTTTTGCCATCTCCAACCACTGGATCATATGCTGGTCAAGGCTTCAATTGGAAGAGCAGTTATGGGGAAAGCCAGCACCATGTCAAAGAAGAAGACAAAAGCTTCTCAAGTTTCTCTTTCCAAACACAGACACAGATTCCTCTTACATCTTCAACTGGATTTCAATCTTCAAACGTCTGTGACCAATATTTCAATGCACAAACTTCTTTATATGGAAAAATTCTATGCTTTATATAACAACTTGGGTTAATTCTTTGAAGCGTTTTTTGTTTATCAACAGGGGTGGAGTTTCCCGGAAACTGCTAAACAAGATGGATTCTCTTCGAGAATGAACATGAGTATGGTGAAAACTGAAGCCTCTTCAGCGATGCAGGGATTCAACTCAGAAAATAATAACCACCACAGTGCTGGTCTTCTTCAATCAGATTATAACAGTTACCAGCCACAGGTTCAGACCTTAAGCAGAAGATCAGATGATGGGTACAATTGGAGGAAATATGGGCAAAAGCAAGTGAAAGGAAGTGAAAATCCAAGAAGCTATTACAAGTGCACATACCCCAGTTGTCCAACAAAGAAAAAGGTTGAGAGATCCTTAGATGGACAAATTACTGAGATTGTTTACAAAGGTAGTCATAATCATCCCAAGCCTCAGGCTAACAAGAGGAACTCATCATCACTTGCAATAAACAGTGTCAACAATGAAATAACTCATCACATGGATTCGGTTGCAACTCCTGAAAACTCGTCAATATCAATGGAAGATGACGACTTTGGTCAGAGCAAATCAGGAGGAGATGAGTTTGATAACGATGAACCTGATGCCAAAAGATGGTGAGTTTTTTTATTTTCTTTTTCATGTGATTCTCCTCATTAACGTGTTAATAAACTTTAATTATTTTTTTTATCAATATTACTACAGGAGAATAGAAGGTGAAAATGAGGGTATATCAGCTGCTGGAAGTAGAACAGTGAGAGAACCCAGAGTTGTGGTTCAGACAACCAGTGACATCGATATTCTAGATGATGGATACAGATGGAGGAAATATGGGCAGAAAGTAGTCAAGGGAAACCCAAATCCAAGGTAAAAAGCTCTTTTTCATCTCTTTCTTTATATATATATATATGATAAAAATAATAGTCCAACTTTACGAAACTTGTTCTACTTTAAACTTTATCAAGAACAGTGTACAGAGAATCGCATCATAGAGTTTTCAACTAATGCTACTTGAAATACAGTAATATTTTCTGTAAACAACAAAAGTTTATCTGGTGAGAAGAAGAAAAAAAAACCAAGAAAACAATAGAAGTATTTATACTGCTAGAGTTTACAATCCTTGACTATTCAAATGATGCATACACACATCACAAATCTACCAAAAGTATCTATCTACATATTGATTAGGTACGTTGGCACTAGCGATTCTTTGTTGGAATATTCTAAAGTATGCGCACACTAGTTTCCTTTGCTTTTGCGTTATCTTTGGTCAAATTTGGCAACCATCGTTTCTCTCACGTGTGCATGGGAATCAAATCATCACATGATGCCTAAACAACAGAAACTGTTTGCACATGATGCAGGAGTTACTACAAGTGCACATTCCCAGGATGTCCAGTGAGGAAGCACGTAGAGAGAGCCTCACATGACCTAAGAGCAGTGATCACAACCTATGAGGGAAAGCACAACCATGATGTTCCGGCAGCACGTGGCAGTGGCAGCAGCTCCATCAGCAGAGCAGTGCCTATAAACACCACCACCACAAACAGCACCACTAGTGCAGCAACTTCCATATACATTAACAATTCTCACCCCAATATGTCAGGAAGTTTTGGATTCTCAGGGTTTGGGAATCCATTAATGGGGTCTTACATGAACCAACAATCAGACAATGTGTTCACTTCTAGAGCCAAGGAGGAGCCAGGAGATGACTCGTTTCTTGACTCTTTGCTATGTTAAAGGATTTTTTACAAGGGGTTGGCTTAGGATCTTACTTGACCAATAATCAAGATCTTCATTCCATTTATTTAAAACTTTCACATGCAGTTGTGTAAGTATTTTTATTTCTCCTCTCTTAAGTTAGAGTTAGAGTTTCACAAATTTTAACTCTAACTTAAAAGACAGCACCAAAAATACTTAGGAAATTGCATGTAAGTTTTATCTATTTTTTTATTTTGTTTATTGTATATTTCCATACCCACACAGGATTGGTATATATATATATATATATATACTGAACATTTTTTTTTACTGTGTTATATATATGTTTCATTTCATACTGTTGAATGTTTATAAAAATATTATCTTGATGATGACAGTTTAGCAGATGGGAGAAGCATTTGTGATTGATTAGGGCAATATATAGTTAGTCAAAGATAGGGAACTGAGAATTGATTACTTGGTGTGTAAGGTAGCTAGTGAACATCAACTTAATAGTTTTTTTTTTTTCCCTTTAAACAAATAGCTGTCATAGTATCCAAGTGGGGTGATGAGGATTGGGGTGAGAGCAAAGTGTTGGGAGAGAACAGTGTTCAAGGCTGAGCTTTTTAATGTGTCGTGCAAGTTATCAATTCTTAAATAATATAAATAAATGAGATGCAAAATATAATATATATATATATATATATATATATATATATATATATATTATTTCTTTCTTTCTATGATATAAGACACTTTAAGTAAAATCATAAATTTAATTCATCCTATGTTATTAATATGTTAATAATTGACGTTTCATTTTTTATTTTTACTAATAATTATTAATTGCGCACCATCATTACCAACACTCTTTTATTGTAATTTGAACAGATTAATGACATTGAGAATGGAGAGTCAAATAAATGAAAATTAATAATTGTTAATTATTAGTTCTTATATATTCTCTTATTATTTAATAGCAGCACAGAATTCATGTTTTGAGCAGGGAGACATACAAAATTGAAAAAAGTTATTAAAATTGTAAAATTAATACCTCATTAAGGATTTTTTTTTTTTCAAATTTCTTCATTAATAAAGATAAAAGCGATTAGCATGTTTGAGTATTTTAATTAAGTTTAGGGTAAGTTCAACGGTTGACTAATATTTTTATATGGGCGTAGATGGTTCTACGGAATTCTAAGTAATGATTTCTAACGTTATCCATGAAGTGATGGATAATGAATGGGTTTAAGCATGTTTAGTTGACTGTTAATTAGGGTTAAGCATGTTTATTTTCTTAAATTTGAAAGCAAGATCTTTAAATAGTCACATAACCACATGATGAGTTATTCATTAAAAAAAAATATGATAGCTCTTATAGAGATAATTAACTGAGGATCTAAAGTATTTTCTTACTTTTAGTAGGATGAGTATATTCTTATCTAGATAAATGGGATAATGTTTTGAAACCTGCGGGTCAATCCGGCTCACCACAGGTTTTGATCGGATTTGGTTGAAATTTGTTTACAAATTGTAATACGAGTTTATTTTTGACCCAACTCACGTAGAACCCGGCTCACCACATGTGAGCCGGATTAGCTCATCAACTCGCAAATAAAGGATCACACAAGTGTTTTTTATTAAGTTGGATTTTGCATTTGGGTCATGTTAAGTTGTTTTTTTAGTCAACAAATAAGTAATTTGTATTTTTATGATTGTGGTTTGTATTTGGATTGTATTAGAGTTTATTTATATTTTAATTAAAATTATAATTTAGTTTTGACTGAAAAAAAATTAAAAAATTGTATTTTTTTAAATTAAATGAACCCGTGAGTCAACCCGTTTAACCCACCAACCCGTGGTGGGCTGGGTCGGGTTTAAATTTTTTGACTCGCTAATAAGTGAGTCGGATAGAGTTGACTCACTAAATAATCAACTCGTGATAGGTCAAATCGGGTTGGACCGGATTATCCATTTTGACCAGTATAGATACATATATACTTTTTTGTGCGTTACCTATTGATTGTTTTGAGAGTTTAGCTTTTTTATATTCTTAATACATAATATATGTAAAAATATCTTAAATATAGCCTGTAAAATAACTATTATAAATATTTCTTTTATTGTGTATATGATTCAGCATCAAGGATTCTATTGCAAGTGTTCACGTCTCTAACAATGTAAAAATGTTACATATTTTTAGTATATTATACTAAATTTTTCCCTTAAAAGTATGAAATTGTCTATGCTGAAAACTACAAAAACTTTTCTGCTTTTATATTTAAGTTTTTTATTTCACTATGTAGCCATATTTTTCTTAAACAAAAACATCTATGCTGTCTAAGGCCCATGAGGAAACTGTCTAAGGTCCAAGTCATATCAAGCTCTTGATTTTATTTTATTTTATTTATATTTTTATTCAAATTAATATGTAGTAAGTTCATAATATTATTTGTAGTTAATTTGAAAAAGGAGATCATGCAACTTTAAAATATTATACAAATACTGGTGTGGATTATTGAAGAATGTTTATTGTTGATCATTTTGAAAGTTATGAGAAAATTGTTCTACTTTTATTTTAAAATCTAAAGAGTTTGACATTAAAATAAATATGGAGCTTAAAATTAAGTGACACTTAGGCAGAACAACCACGACCTTCAAGTGCAACGGTTATTTAGACGTTTCCAGAAACCCGCGCGCGCCAAATGAAACTTAGGCGTTTCCCGTTTTACCCTTCAAACCAGGCTCAATTTTCAAACCCTACCCCTTTCTCTCATAGTACTCTCTTCTTCTCCTTCTTCTTCCCTGAGGTTACACCAAATCCGTCCATGGAGCCACCCGCAGCGAAACACGGCTCCTTGCGGAACATTCTGGTTCGTCTATTCTCCTTCGCCGTTCTCATCCTTGCCACGCGATTCGCCATCATCGTCACCGTACGCGGCGGGTCCTGCGAATCCGCCGATTTCTGCTTCTTCTCCGAAAACCTCACTCTGTCCTCACCCTCCCGCTCCTCTGACGCCGGAGATCCATTTACCGGCAAGAACTGGCGCCGTTCCGTCGAGTACTACGCGGCCATTTTCCAGGACCTCATTGCAGACGGCTTCCTCTCCCCGAACTCCCGCACCCTATGCATCGACACGCCCGCGGGCGAGGACGTCCTCGCTCTTAAAGAGGTCGGCATCGTCGACTCCGTAGGAATCTTTAAGAAACCGTCGCCGCCGCTGATCCTCCACGGTGACGGCCGCTGGCATCCGTTCTCAGGTGACTCATTCGACTTCGAGTTCTCCGGCAACGGCGGCTTGGAACGTTCCCCGCGCCCGGCGGAGTTCGCCGCGGAGATCTGCCGCACGCTCCGTCCCGGCGGCTTCGCGGCGGTGCACGCGGCAGTGAGAGACGCTTACAGCTTCGATTCTTTGCTTGAATTGTTTAAATGCTGTGAATTGATCAGAACTCGAGAAATCAACGGTGTTGATTCATCTCTAGTTCTTGAAATCTTGTTGAAGAAGAAAAAGGAAAACCTTAATTTCGAAATGGAAGGTGTAGATAGTGGCGATTTCGTTCATAAGTGCTCTGTTCCTGGGTATAAACGTGAAATGGTTAAAAATGCTGAGGCATTGATTGAGGAAGAGCCATTGAAACCTTGGACTTTATTAAAGAAAAATGTGAAGAACGTAAAGTACTTAACTTCTTTTGTTGACATAACCTTTAAGAATAGGTATGTTTATGTTGATGTAGGAGCTAGGAGTTATGGTTCTAGCATAGGAAGTTGGTTTAGGAAACAGTATCCAAAGCAGAATAGAACCTTTGAGATTTATGCAATTGAGGCTGATAAATCATTTCATGAAGAGTATAGGGAAAAGAGAGGAGTAACATTGTTGCCCTTTGCAGCTTGGGTGAGGAATGAGACATTGTTCTTTGAGATCACCAGAGACCCTAGCAAGCAAGTGACGGTGAGAGGGAGAGCCATGGGGAGGATCAACCCTGTGCAGACCTCTTCTAGCCATATGGGTGACATGGATAAAATTCAGGGTTTTGATTTTGCAGAGTGGCTCAGGAATGCTGTTACAAAAAGAGATTTTGTAGTGGTGAAGATGGATGTGGAAGGGACTGAGTTTCATCTCATCCCAAGGTTGATTCAGAATGGGGCTATCTGCTTGATTGATGAGCTCTTCCTTGAGTGCCATTACAATAGGTGGCAGAGATGCTGCCCTGGTCAGAGAAGTACAAAATATCACAAGACTTATTCTCAATGCCTGAATCTGTTTACTTCACTTAGAAGTTATGGAATTCTAGTACATCAATGGTGGTGATAACTGATATAATATAACCCACAAGAAACATACTCTTTTTTGTGCTTTTTTAACATTTTGTGTATAGAGATATAGATATTCTTTTTATTGTTTTCCACAGTGTAGATATGAAGTTACACAGTTAAATTGGTTCTTTCTCTCCATTTTCATGCCTGCTGATGAAGAGTTGAGTTAATGAAAGATTTTGCACATTCTTCTGTCATTAAGAAGCTTCTTGTGAGGTAATGTTTTTGCTCAGTTGCAGCTTGAGTGACACTGACAGGTTAATGATATCAATGTTACGAGTATACAAGTTTTTGAAGTTTGTTTGAAAAGAAAGATAACTGCAGGAGCCGGATTATTGTATTTAAATAATAGTGTTTTGACAATGTTTCATCATCATGCATGTAGGCAGCTACTAGTAATGGAAGCATAATTCTTGTCTGCATAAATCTCCTAAATTAAACCTCGTTATGGTCGTTTGCAAGTGGGTCTGCATTAGGAAACCTACCTTGCACTCGGACATTATTGAGCAGGAAATGAAATGTTCATAAAAGATTTTTTTAGTGTCATGTCCATCCTCCATTTGAATATGATTCTTAGTATAAGATACAGGGCATGCTTATCAACCTTTTCACTTTGAGATTAAAATAAGAAAAGAAATATTCATAAATTAGAACCAACTAATGCACAAGTTAATCAACAGAACAATGTTAAGTATGCACATTTTAGAGAAGTAGACTTTCTTTTCTGGCAACATTAACTCATGTTGCTATGTATTGTATTTGTTGTACATTTTTGAAGTTACAGCTTCCAATTTAAATTCAGGGTCAGTATCATCATCCACTGTTAATGAGACTCCATCCATATACATCTGAATGTATAATTGCAGAATGTTAACAAATCAGTAAGAATATTACTGATTTCACTGATGCTTTATTTGGTAGGGTAGAACTCCCTCTACTTCTACTATTTTTTAGGTAAAATATGAGGTTAACATTCTAATTCTATAAAATTCTAATTCAATATAGAAATTCTTAAGTGTTCATCTGAAGTGGTGAATAGAAGTTAAGCTGGAAACATTTAATGTATATGTAGAATAAGATAGAACAAAATTATGATTTTTTATCTCAAGTGGCTCTAGTTCAATTTCAAAATCCAAATATATTAAATTTTTTGTTTTCGCTGTAAGATTGAAACTGCTATTTCTAATGGAGATGAAAATATCAAAATTTATTTTAAAATAGATTGGTATAATCAAGTATTCAACACAAGTCTCTTACACTTTTGGTTGAAAAAGAACAGTTAATTTTAGCTTTCAAAGGGTCATCATCCAAATTAAGAAATTGATGATTCAGTGAAACTTATATTGGTATTTTTCAGCACAAGTTCGGATTTCTAATATAAATTTACTTTATGTTATCTATAACTATATACAAAGGGGATTTCCTCTTTTGTGTTCACATTTCATAATTTTAACTTTACCCTTTACAATTTAATTATTTATTAAATTTTTAAAAATTAACGATTAATTTTACAAGTTTTTATAAAACTATTTACTTGTCTTCTTCTTCTTTTTTCTCCTACTACTCATCAATAGTTATTTTTTTTTCATATTTTCTCCATACATATCACTTTAATTTTTTAAATATACTTTAATTTTGTTCATTATAACATTACAATATCATCAATTATAAATATAATTAAAAAAATGCGTACACACAGGCTTGATAGCGCCTGTGTTTACCCTAGTTTATCTAATGTGCCAAAAATGGCTTTACTTTATCAATAAGATAATTTAACTTTTTATTGATAATTGAAAACCAAGCTTTATATAATTCCTTTCTTCCAAGTGCTTTTAATTTTGTCACATTAGAGTAGACATAAAAAAATGACCTAATAAAATTTACACTCCTTTTATTTTTTATCAAGTTCAGAAAATTAATTATGCTTCAAAATAAAATGAATAAACTAAAATGATATTCCTTGTACTTTTTCAAGCTATTACATTAATATCCTTAATGTAATATTTTTAAAATGTATGGGTATATATAAAAAAGATGATAATGTAATGTTTTTATAACAAAATGAATGTTTGTATAAAATTTCAAAATAGGAAATCTATAAAAAAAATACAAAATAGTATTCTAAGATACAAAAATACGAAAGAGGTACAAATAAAAATAATTATATAAAGTATAACAATAGTATTACAATAAATGTTTTCAAAATACTTTTTGAATCAAGGTTTATTATCCAATGATATTATGCCATTTACTTGTTTGGATGCATTGTTTTTAAAATTACATTCTAAGATTAACAGTTTATCTCTCGTTATCTTATTCTCACTATTTGAATGAGTCATTTTGAAATTTTTTCTTCGATTAACAAAATATTCTTTCTGTAAAGAATATATATTGTCATTGGTCTTAAATATATGGTTTGGTATCGGTTACTAATCTATAACAATATATAAATGAAATATATAAATGGATTTCTTTTTTTATGTCCACATTTCAAAATATCAATTTTATCTTTTAAATATAATAATTTATTAAATTTTTAAAAATTGACCGTTATTTTTATAAGTTTTTTATAAAATCGGATGTCTTTACTTCTTCTCTTCTTCTTTATTTATAAATGGTTATTCTTTTATCTGTTATGATATATTTCACTTTATTTTTAATAAATATAATTTTAATTTATATATTAACTTAATAATATTACAATATTATCACCTATTAATATAATATCATGCATATTTAAAAAATGCATACACACAGACGCGATAGCGCTTGTGTGTACGCTAGTAACTTCAATAACGATTCATCAAGTTACAAATATTCAACTTTTGTTTGCTATATATTACCTAAATATAATTTATGAAAATTTAAACATATAAACAAATATATTAGTAATTGCATTAAACGGCAAAATATTTGGTAAAAATATCTAAAAAAATACACTCACTTATAACTCATTTTAATAGTATAATAACATATATTAAAATTTTAAATTAAAAATGAAAAGAAATATAATTAAAACACTATTATTATTTTTACAGGGGTGTTTTTTGTTTGTGAAAATATTATGACCTTTATTTTTGGTGAAGAAAAAACAAGTTATAAAAGGGAAGCATTAATTAGGTTTTACTTCGATTGTCTCTGTTTATCTCATCCATTCATGATCACAATTCTCTCCCAATGGGTTGTCTCATAACATTCCTATGCTTTTCACTGTTTCCTCCCTTCAAAGTCTCTTAACCACTCTCATGAAGCTCCATCCATGGAGGTAGGTCACGAAAACCTCATTCACAGTACCTTACATGTTGCAACCAAATCGCCTGGACAGCCTTTCATATGCCATAGCGCAGTTAATCAAATCAACTCCAAGGGAATCTGGTTTGGAGATGACCCACTTGCGTATTCTCTCCCCATTTTCTTGTGCCAACTTTTTCTCATGTTCATCTTCACCCATGTCTTTTACATTATTCTCAAGCCTGTTGGTCAACCGACTTTTGTTTCTCAAATTCTTGTAAGCTTTAATTCCTGATGCTCCTATCTCATTTCATGTTGCATTTTCTGACGGATTATTCCTTCATCTTCTATTGCCATCTTCTGATTCGTGTAAATAGTTGCATTTAAATTTGTTTGAGAAAAAAATGAAAACTTATTATACAAAGTTGTTAAAGAGATATTGTGTTCGACGTTGCCAATTTCATGGACAAAATCATTTTTTATGAAAACAAATGCTTTTTCTAAACCAATTGATTATACAATAACTTAGTTCTCCATAGTCACAACCTTTGAATCGATTGATTGATGTGTTTGCATTTGATCAATGGTGTACCTTGTGATGAGAGACCGACGTATGCAAATTATGGATTGTGGGGAGCAAATCTTCTAACTAGATTTCTTATTTTATTTGTTAACATTTGAAAAAGTTGTTCTTATTAAAATTTATATCTTACTTTCTTATTGTAGTCGTGGTCAAAATGTAAACATAATTCAATATTCAAACTGAAGAATTTTACATTTCTTTTTTGAAACATGTATTTTATAAAACCTGTTGCTAATTTTATCTTTGTGGAAATATTAGAAATTATTGCTTATTCTCATTTCTAAAATGTCTAAATACGATGTTGAAGAATTTATTTATTTTTACTTGATTATACTTTCTTGAAAGCAAGAAAGTAGATGCGTGTCTAATTCAGTTTTTCAATGTTATTTTGTTAAGCAGGGTGGTATGACTTTAGGTCCTTCTGTTCTTGGACACAGTGCAACATTTAACGAGAGGGTTTTCCCATTAAAAGAGAGAAGTGTGCTTGATACAATGACTTTTTTTGGATTTATGTTATTCATCTTCTTATGTGGGGTAAAGATAGATCCAACCATAACTTTTAGATTAGGTAGAAGGAATTGTGTCATAGGAATTACAACCTATTTTGTTCCTTACATTCTTGGCAAAGTGGTTTACTATATCCTCACCCATTCGGTATCATTTGATAGTGATACTTATAATATACTCTATATTGTGATAGAAATTCAATGTATTGCAGCCTTTCCGGTAATTACTCGCTTTCTTTCTGAATTTGAAATCCTCAATTCAGAGATTGGGAGGTTGGCCGCTTCTTCTTCAATAGTGGCTGAGGTTTGCTTCATTGTAAACATGACAATAACATTTTTTATAAAGTTATCTTTTACAAAGTCAATAGTAGTATCTTTTGGATCTCTCTTGTCCTCCCTTGTACTTTTTTCGTTCGTCATATTTGTAGTTCACCCTGCTGCGTTATGGGCAATTCAACAATCACCAGAAGGAAAACCTGTGGAAGAAATTTACATTTGTGGAGTTCTTGTAACAGTAATGGTTGGTGGACTCCTAGGTGAAATCATTGGCATAAATGCACTTGTCGTGTCTTTCTTTATAGGGCTAGCTATACCTGATGGTCCGCCCTTAGGAGCAGCACTGGTAGACAAGCTTGATTGCTTTGTTTCTGTAGTGTGCATACCTATGCTTTTTATCGTAGTTGGATTAAGGACAAATGTCTATGCCATACAGACCATGAAGAACATACTTGGAATTCAATTAATCATTTGCACTATTTTTTGTGGCAAAGTTTTAGGGGCTCTGTTGCCTCTCCTTTACCTTAGGATGCCAATTCGTGATGCCTTTGCTCTTGGTTTTATAATGAACATCAAAGGCACGATTGAAATGGCCTTGTTGATTACTTTGAAATTGAAAGATGTAAGTTAAAATCTTAGTTCAAATGCACATTACAATTTAAAAAGCTTTTTGTTTTGTGAGCTTGACTAAAAGTTACTGTTCCATGTTTTTGGCAGATGATGAATGATGAATGCTTTACAGTTATGGTTCTAAATTTGCTTCTTGTAAGCGGGATTGCGTCCCCTATTGTAAAAAATCTATATGATCCTTCAAGGAGATTTCTTGCTTACAAAAGGAGGACACTTGTGCATCACAACAGTGATGAACCGTTGCGCCTACTAGCCTGCATTCATAAACAAGAAAATGTTTTGGCTATTTTAAACCTCCTTTCTGCTTCCAATCCCACTAAAGAAAGCCCTATTGATTTAGTTTTGCTCCAACATATTAAGCTTGAGGGGCGATCTTCCTCTGTTCTTGTTGCACATGTGCCTTGTAAGTTGGGGGCACATTCTACTCTAACTGAACAGATTTTTAACTCATTCGACAAGTTTGAAGATGCATACAAGGGCAAGATCTCAATACATAGCTATAAAGGCATTTCTCCCTATGCTACAATGCATAATGATGTGTGCTACTTGGCACTTGAAAAGAGAACAACTTTTATCATATTACCCTTTCATAAGCGATGGATATTTGGAAGGACAACTGAGTCGTTTTTTCCTTTTCAGCAACTGAACAAGAATGTTTTAGAGAAGGCTCCTTGCTCAGTTGGTGTCCTTATTGATCGTGGCAATCAGAAGATGTTTTGGTGTGGCCACACAAAGGAATCAACATATCAAGTGGCTGTGTTTTTCTTTGGGGGTGCAGATGATCGAGAAACACTTGCATATGCAAGGCGTATGTTGGATCAACCTTATGTCCACATTACACTCTTTCGTTTTTCATCTTCAACTGATATTGTTGGAGGAACAGAAACTAGCAAAATGCTTGACTCAGAAATCTTAAGTGAATTTAGGCTTAAGGCCTTCCGAAATGAGAGAGTTTCTCTCAAAGATGAGATGATAATAACTGGAAGAGATTTACTTTCAGTTGTTGAATACATGGAGAGTTGTTATGACCTTATCATGGTTGGGAGGAAGCATGGTGATTCAAAAGTAATGTCAGAACTTAACAAATGGAAAAATGGGGAATTGGGAGTTATTGGAGAGATTCTTATCTCTTTAAATATTGGATCCCAAACATCTATTTTAGTGGTGCAACAACAAACCAGATATTGGGGATCACGTAATCCAGAGGACTCTGTAAGAAAAGTATAAGTATAGCAAAATTTAGGATTTGACAGAAACAATTATGCATATACCTCATGTACCTTGGATATAAATTTGTATACTTCCAATTTTGATTTTACCCTTCCTTTTGTATTTTCCCTTTGTAGTGTTTTTCTTCATTCTTAAATGACTTGACTCATGGTCATCATTGTTTGATATGTATTTGTTTTTTAATTTGTATTATAAAACTATTTGATTTAGAAGTTCATTCATTGAATAAATCAATACAACACAGTAAGTCTAACTTTAATACCTTAAAATTTGTACCTATTATATTTCTTATTAGGGTACAATATTGAAAAACCTTTCACACTTTTCATTTATAAACAAGAAGGAACAATATATAAATGGAATACTTGAAGTGTACCAATTTAAATAAAAAAAAAATTATATTAAAAAGATGACCGTCAAAGATTTTATTTTAAGAGTGCATCTACATAGTAATCATTGGACTAAATACGAGACAAACCCTATCCTGCAAACCATTGTATGCAGATGTTAAATAATAGGTGGAATATATATTTTGAGATAAGAAATCAATGGATGGTACTAAAATGTTTTGATAATAGGTCTAAGAATAAGTTCAATAAATAATAAATGTTTTGTATTTGCGGGTATCGCGAATAAAACCCGCAATGGGTAGGACATAGATATTGTAAATGGATACTGCGGATAACAGGTACGGGTATTTTTTATACTGCATGTTATGGAACGGGTACGAATATCATAGTATTCGTATCCGTGAATCCACGTACCCGTTATATTCTAATTTAAATTAACAAAAAATAAAAAAGCATGACTAAAATATTAACAATGATTTTGAATGGATTATTATTTTATCAATTAGTTTTAAAAAAATCATTTTTTTTGTAAACCGTCATTAAACGCTATTTAAATGGATTATTTGAACTTTATTTGGAATTTATGAATGTTATGTATTGTATTTTATTTGAATTTACGATTAAAATATATTGTTAAATATTTATTTTTATTTCTTTGTAAATACCTGTGGGTACCCGTGAATATATGTGGATATTAAAAAATTATGCGGATACTCACACGAATATGGGTATGGGTAAGAGGCAGATATTTATCGAACGAATAAGGTATGGAGAAGCTATACTAATCCTACCTGCCTTGTTGACATCCCTAGGCACAATAGGCAGAACAATAACAAAATTTTGTTAAAATAGACTCAAACTCATAGTTCTAATACCATGTTAAGAAAATAACTTAAAGCCTAACTCAACTCTACAACCAGACTTGGAAGGTGAGATTTGTATCTATTTATATATTCTAAATTGACCTTATTGATAACTAGTGAACACACATGCACTGTCGCGCCTGTGTATCCGCATTTTTTAATTTTTATAAGATCAATAATATTTATTTTTAAAACATATAATAAATTTTAAAATAGTTGTTAACACTAGTGCAGAATGTCCATTTTACCTCGTCTTATATGCCTCGGTTGGCCAGGAACCGAAGCATATAATGGCGCGGTGGCATTTTTGCAATTAGAGCCAAGTTTTAGGCCTCGGTTCTCCAAATACCCGAAGCCAAAGAGGGTATAGGCCCCGGTTCGCTCAAAACCGGTGCCAAAGAGGGGTATAGGCCTCGGTCCAGTAGGACCCGAAGCCAAAAAGTGGCTGGAAGTCAGAGTATAGGCCTCGGTCCAAGAAAACCCGGTGCCA
>Ga0209589_1000711_pt1 | contig 48906 bp, 21 predicted proteins | sample CowpeawhiteBW_FD_187525 | JGI IMG/M metagenome (GOLD analysis project Ga0209589, IMG submission 187525) | Root nodule microbial communities of legume samples collected from California USA - Cow pea white BW (SPAdes) (version 2) | ecosystem: Host-associated > Plants > Roots > Nodule | place: USA...
TATATTATATATATATTAAAAATATATATATATATATATATATACATATATGTATATATGTGTATATATACATATATGTATATATACACATATATACATATATGTATATATACACATATATACATATATGTATATATATACATATATATATCTAAAATAAATAAAAATAATAATAATAATATCAAACAACAAATATTTGTATAAAGAACTGTGTTATCCCTGATTTTCCAAATGGAAATACGTAGGAGCGAGGTACAATATAGAGTGCTTTAGTTTTTGAATCCTTCCCAAGATCTTTAACAGAAAGGAAGAGATTTGGATAACAATAATATACATATCTCTGGGAGGAGAACAAAAGAAAAAAAAAGGAGGACGCATCTCTGAAAAAAAAGAGAGAGAAGGAAATATGGGGAAAGAGCAACAAAAATCCAACAACAAGCAACACAAGAACGAGGCTACTAGAGTTAAGCACAACTAAATTCTTGAAATACATGGATGAATGTGAAACTGTATGGTCTTTGAATGAATGATGTTGTGTTGTGTAATGCTTGCCATGCTTGATTTGTTATTGATTCATGATAATGATGTTGTGCTCGAGTTGTTGTTGCTTGAGTGTTTGAGAGCATAACCCACAATGATCATTTTATGCACATCACATTCCATTGCTCACACCAACATTTTCGCCAATTTTCGCCAACCATATTCGACCAATACATTTCCTTATTCTCCATTCTTCTTCCCCAATGAAACAGCCAACACCTGAAATTAAAAAAACACAAAGAAACATGACAGGACTCAGCATGTTCCATTCAACTACCTCGCTCTCAATCTCACTCTCAACCTCAACTTCATGCCCTCACCTCCTCCCTCGACAACCTTCATCACCTGCCTTGCATTCATCTCCCTTTGTTCATACATAGACACCCACGCACCCAAAGTAGTGGCCCTTTTCAAAACCCACTTTTTCATCATCACCTCCCCTCAACATCATGGTACCACTTCAACCTGCAAATAAGCAAAACGCACACACATAACAACATATTCACGTCCTCTCTATCATTGAAATCACCCAACCCAAGACTATCTTCTCCCTTTGGCTAGCATGTCCCTTTTTCCCTCCTATTCAAATTCCATCATCCATCTTTATACTATCATTTAAAAACACAACACTACATATCTCACAACCCATAATAAATAAAGAAAAAATAGAGAGGAAGGAAGAACTGCCTTGCATTCATCTCCCTTTGTTCACACATAGACACCCACGCACCCAAAGCAGTGGCCCTTTTCAAAACCCATTTTTTCATCATCACCTCCCCTCAACATCACGGTACCACTTCAACCTGCAAATAAGCAAAACGCACACACATAACAGCATATTCACGTCCTCTCCATCATTGAAATCACCCAACCCGAGACTATCTTCTCTCTTTGGCTAGCACGTCCCTTTTTCCCTTCTATTCAGATTCCATCATCCATCTTTATACTATCATTTAAAAACACCACACTGCATATCTCACAATCCACAATAAATAAAGAAAAAATAGAGAGGAAGGAAGAACTGCCGACGGCATCGTCGCCAGCGAGTCGGAGTTTGAGCGAGTATAACGGCAATGACTTTTGGTTGCAGTTGGGAGCGCAATAGTGGAACACGGTGGTGTGGATTCCAGCCAGATGTGGCCCGCGTGAGAAGAAAGAGTAGGCATTTAGAGTGTCGCGAAGGGTAATCCTTGTTAGGTTCACTGCCAAAAAATTAAATCATTTTCCAAATAGTTTTCCAAATCGTTTCTCTTAAAGAACTACGTAACCCTGATTTCTTATTTTAAATGAGAATACGTAGGACCAAGGTCAATCCTTGTCAGCTCAAAAATTGAAAAAATATTTTTGTTTCCTCTTTGTTTTTTTCGTCTTATAATTTTTGGGGAAATTAACATTTTGAAAACCACATCAGCTTTAGACATTTAAATAAAGGTGACGCCCTTGGCCAGGCGTTGTATGGCATGTGAACTTTGCACGTTTAGATTTGTAAAAGCCAATTGTGCTACTGGTGGCCATGTGAACTTTAGTTGTTGTAATAAATCGATGAGGGGAGCGACGAGTGTGGCGTAGTGTCGAAAAAAACACATGTAGAACTTGGTGTGGCTGAGAAATCCCCTTAAGTCCGTGAATGAGCGTGGTTTAGGCCATTATATGATTACTTTAACTTTCTTGGGGTTAGGGGCTACTCCTTTGGGGGAAATGAGATAGCCCAAATATTGAACTTAGTGGGTTGCAAAGCTGCATTTTGACAACTTGACAAAAAAATTTATTTGTTTTTAATAACTCTAAAACAAGCTACAAATTTGTAACTTGGTCCTCCAAGGTGGAAATATAAAATAAAATATCATTAAAGAAAACAAGAATAAACCGCCTTAGATGTGGTCGAAGTAGATCATTCATAGCTGCTTGAAAAGTAGAGGGGGTGTTAGTTAATCCAGAAGGCATTACTAAGAATTCGTACTCCTCATATGAGGTTCTAAAGGCTGTTTTGTGAGTGTCTTTGGGGACAAGCCTAATTTAGTGATACCCTGAGTATAGATCAAGCTTAATGAAAACTATAGCTGAGCCTAATTCATCAAGTAGCTCATCAATTGTGGGTATTGGGAAACAATCTCAAATTGTGGTTGTATTTAATGCTCGATAGTCTACACAAAATCTCCAAGTGGCATTTTTTTATGAGTAAGACAAGTGAGGAAAATTAGGCTCAACTATTGGGAAACAGTCTCAAACTGTGGTTGTATTTAATGCTCGATAGTCTACACAAAATCTCCAGGTGGCATTTTTTTGTATGAGTAAGACATGTGAGGAAAATGGGCTAGTGGTGGGTTTTATAAACCCTTCTACCAGCGTGTCTAAGATGAGTTTAGAAATCGTGTCCTTTTGGAAGTGGGGGTAGTGGTGTGGTCTAACATTTATAGGGCTGGTACTGAGAATGAGGAGAATTTGGTGTTCATGGGGCCTTGAGGGCGAAAGGCCTTAGGGAGCTTGAAAAATGGTTTGGTGGCATAGGAGAAGGGATTTGATAGGGAAGGGTAAGTCATAAAGTGGTGACGATGGTGTTTGGAGGTTGATCTCTAATGGGAGAGTGGGGTTAGGTTGATGTTCCATGGATAATAAGTAGAGGGAGGTCACTTCAAGTGTGAAAAGGAATTGACAGAATTAGTGATAGCTTGCTTCTATGGGGATGGGGTTGGGTTTGGCTTGTAGTGTAATGTGTTGGTCCTGGTGGGTAAAGACTATGCTGGGATAGAAAAGTCTTTTACTTTTGTTCTATTACGTACTCAATTATAATTATGTAATAGAACAAAAAGAAAAGACTATGATTATGTAATGTATTCGATTATGAGACCAAAATAATGTTATTTTAGATTTTGTTAGACTTTATTTTTCAATAATTAACATTGAGAATATTGGTTTAAAAATAAACTTAGTTTAAAAGAATATTATTTCTCCTTCTCATCAATACCTTTTTGTCTATTGATCCACGTCACAAGAATGATAGTTTAAAAGTAATATGTAATTAATTTTGGTTGGATGATAAAATAAAATTATTTGAATAGAGGAAATTTACACATAAAAAAGTAATATTAACTTGTTTTCTTTATTAAGTGCAAATTATAGTAATTTTTTTAGATGACTTTCGCATTTAGTTAGATTGTCATCGTGATTAACAATGAAGTAATGTTTCATCCGACTTTTTTCTCCATATTTTTTTTCTCGTATAAAAGTAATTATTTTATAATAAAATTAGGAATATATAGAGATTTATTTTTTTTCTGTCTCGATAGTAATAAATAATAGTTTATTTGATTAAATATTAGCATCAGTACGAATAATGTATGACTTTTTATAAGATATACATATTTGTTATTTCTTTTTTGTTCTTACACTCATTCTTATCTTAAATAATAAATATTTTTTATTTATTTAGTATTTTTATTAAAAATTATATTAACTCAAATATGTTTAAATTATAAAATTTAAATCTTATTTTCCTAATTCGATAGTGTGAAATTAAATGAAACATAAAGTTAACTTTCTTTATTTTGTGAAATAATCATTTGACAAATATTTTAATGTATACATAATGAAAACAAATACAATTTCATCTTACAATAGATAATTATAAATTTGATTTTAAAACAGAAACAAAAATATTTAAATCCCTTCTCTATTCATATATTCGTACCGTGATGTACAGAAAATAACAATAATAAAAAAGAAATTCTAATTATACTTGTGTCATCCGTATTTTTATAGTGTGTCTGGTCATAACAATTTAAATTTGGTTAAAGTTAATGTAACGGAAACAACAACATTATTTAACTTGAAAGAAAATTGAGATATAATTAAATAAAAAGTTAAATCTTTGGCTTAAATAGTTATTTAGTCCTAGTTTTGGTCGACTTTTTTTACTTTGATCCTACTTTTGAAATTGTTTTTAATTTGGTCCTACCTTTCATTATATTTTTTCAATCAACTCCTTTTCGTTAACTCTGTCTAAATCGTTAACGGAATAGTGGCCAGCGTGGTGATTTTGTGTGACGTGGACACTGTTCAGTGAGGTGTCTGTTATGTTACTGTGCTGACAATTTAATTTTAATTGCAAAATCATTTAGGTTTTAACTTGAATTAAATTGGGTTTAGGGTTGTTATTGTCGAATTGGGAATTTGGGGGTCGAATTGGGGAATTTTTCGCCGCTCTGTGATATCCTTGAATTGCCCATTTGAGATCAATTTCTGGCATCCAAGGTTTACGCTGATCTTTGTAGAATCGTTGCGGAGGGTTTAACGTGTTCATCGCGAAGGTATGTCTTGCTTTAGGGTTTGATTTGTGCTCACTATTGATTGGGTTTAGTGTTAATAATTAGGGTTTATTGACGCTTTTGTTTATGCATTCCATGGAATATTTTAATTTGTAGTTGTTTTTTTCGGTGGTGCATTGTTTATTGTCTTCGCTGGTGACCCACCATTTTTAATTCCTTGTGTTGTCGCTATCTAGGGTGGGTTTCATGGTTGGTTGTGTAAGACCCGAGAAATTAAATAATTAATTAAATAATTATTTAATATATGCGGGTAGTAGGAGTCTTTAAGGCATTTAATGCGAATTGCTATGACGTGGAAAAGTACTAACTCAAGTGGTTAAGAGTACTTGGATTATGTGAAAGGACTTGGGTTCGAGTCCTATGTATGTCATTTATGTGCTATTTAATTTATTATTATTTTAAATATGTGCTTGATCATGTCGAGTGATAATATAATCATAGAATTATATTTAATCATCATTAAACATGAATTGGTTAAATGGTTGTGTATTGAGTTGGCATTGGCATGGTCATGGTTTCAAACCTCAAAAGTGACTGAAAAACAACACATAATGGAATTTGAATGGCAATTACATTCATTTTAATGCCATTTTCATTTTTGGCCATTAACCACAATTAAGGACCATAATAAAAAGGCATTTGAGACTGGAAAATTGGAGTGTTGTAAGGAACACGAATTCTTGTTTTTATTTGTATGAAATGTATGAGAATTTGAATGCATGTACTATGCTATTTCATGTATTTTCGTATTTTCTGCAATTTTTTCAGAAATCGCCTGACGGGTGATGAATCACCGCCAGGCGACTTATCTTGTTTCTGGGTAATTGGGGGTTCTAGAGACGGAACCGCCTGGTGGCACGGGCTTAACTGCCAAGCGGTGCATGTTAGAGTACCCAGTTTTCTGGGTTTTATGAAGGGCTTAGCGGTGACGAATACCCGCTAGGCGACGCAAGCCACTTTTGGCTCGATTTTGATGTTTCACAGGTTCTGGGAGGTTTCTAATTAAGGAGAAATCGCGTTCTAATATTTATGAATGATTAAACATCGTATTTCATTGGAAATTCGTGGAATTGGGGTTTAATTGAGAAGAAGATTGCATGAAGGTTATCTTAGGGTTGATGAATTGGGGATTTCAAAAACGACACTAATCTAAATGGAAAGGGTGAATGAATTCCGGTATGGGAAGTGTTAGAGAATGAATTATAATCCTAAAAGATGGAATCGTATCCTATAGAGTCATAAATTGGTTGAACTCAGAGTTGTTGCGAAAGGGTTGAGGTCGCAGGTGCAAAGAAAAATATTGAGGTTCCTGGAATAGCAGAAACCGCCTGGCGGCACGTTGGTTACCGCCAGGCGCCATACCAGTGAGGCGTGGTGCTCTGATTGACGAAAAACGCTATTTTTCGTACTTTTCGTGGAACAGGAACCGCTCGGCGCTAGTTTCATGCCGCCAGGCGCCATCAATTTTTCTAGTCTGCGCAGTTTTCGTAAAACTGCATTTTCCGCTTTGTTAACCGTCCGATTTAGGTGAAATTTTGACAGGTAGTCCATAACATGTAGTTCTTCACTGTGAACGGTGGAGATTTGATTTGGAGTACAGTAGCTAGAGATATACGTCACGCATGATTGGTTGTTTGAATTCCCCAATAGTATGATTACTAATGGATGATTAAGTGTTCTCAAGTGCTGGTATGGCCTTGATTGGTGAATGTATATATATAAATATATAAATGTGTGATTGATGGGTATGTTTTTGGTAGTGCTTGTTGAGGCATGTTGAATATATGAACCTATATATGTTAGCTCAAATGTATGATGTTATAAGTGTGTGAATAAGGTCACTATTGATGATACCACTATGACCGAGTGTTGCATGATCATGACGGGTTTTGGGAAAGTATGGGAACATGATAATCATACTTTAAATGTAATAGAATTGCAAGGGCATGCAGAATAAGTATATAGCTTTGATTGTGTCTTATGTAGAGTATGTGAATTGTAAGCATGCAAAGGGTTGGAAAAATGAGAAGGGGAAATAAAGTATGTGTTGGAATTGACTTAAGAGGTAAGTATATATGAATTATAAAGAGAGGAATGTGTGCTTATACTTGAAAGATGCATGTGTTGTGATGTTGTAATTTGGAATATATGAATGTTTATGTTGATTTCTGGGTGTTTGAGAATTAAATGGTTGAATTCTAGGAAATGAATTAGAGTACCTAAAACCAGTAGTGTCACATTATTGGTGTAGCGCCTGGCGGTGTAGACTGAACCGCCAAGCGATAGTATGAAACAAGAATGTCTTATAAGTTGTGAAATAGAATTGCGAGGGCATGCAGAATAAGTATATAGCTTTGATTGTGTCTTATGTAGGGTATGTGAATTGTAAGCATGCAAAGGGTTGGAAAAATGAGAAGGGGAAATAAAGTATGTGTTGGAATTGACTTAAGAGGTAAGTATATATGAATTATAAAGAGAGGAATGTGTGCTTATACTTGAAAGATGCATGTGTTGTGATGTTGTAATTTGGAATATATGAATGTTTATGTTGATTTCTGGGTGTTTGAGAATTAAATGGTTGAATTCTAGGAAATGAATTAGAGTACCTAAAACCAGTAGTGTCACATTACTGGTGTAGCGCCTGGCGGTGTAGACTGAACCGCCAAGCGATAGTATGAAACAAGAATGTCTTATAAGTTGTGGCGCCCGATGGTGATGTGGAACCGCCAGGCGGTCTGTACTGCCATTTCGTTTAGCGGCGCTTCGGCTACGCTAGGCGATGGTGTAGTGGCAGGGTGCATTGTGATATGTTTTGCATGGTTTATTGTGTGGGTCCTGGTCTGAGATATGCTTGATGTTGGCATGAACGGGTATGTTCATGACTGGTGATGAACACGTGATGATATGAGCGGGGAGGTTCATATCCTATTACTCTCGTGTGGGGATACGAGCGAGGTAGGTTTGTATGTTCTGTGCTCACACTTGAGAGATGCTACGTGCGGGGAGGTATGTAGCTGGTGGATCACGTGAGTTAGACTATGAGCGGGGAGGTTCGTAGAGTTGGACCACGAGCGGACAGGTTCGTGGAAGCATTGGAATCCCTAAGACTAGCTTGAGTATGTACCTTGTATAGGGTAGTGTGCTTTGCTTGTTTTCGTTATCATGTTGTGATGTGAAACTTGGATCAGGGGATGTTGTGCCATGAGCGGGTAGGTTCAATGATGGTGGTGACACGTGATGATATGAGCGGGGAGGTTCATATCATGTTACTCTCGTGTGGGGATACGAGCGAGGTAGGTTCGTATGTTCCATGCTCACACTTGAGAGATGCTGCGTGCGGGGAGGTATGTAGCTAGTGGATCACGTGTGTTGGACTACGGGCGGGTAGGTCCGTAGATTAGGACTACGAGCGGGGAGGTTCGTAGAGCAGGACTACGAGCGGGGAGGTTCATAGAGGCAGGACCACGAGCGGGCAAGTTCGTGTGAGCATCATAAACCCTGAATCCGAGGCTAACTATTTGTGTGTTGTAAGGGTTTAAAAGCCTTGGGGATTAAGGTCTGGGCCAAGAATTAACTAGAATAAAATAGATGGGTGTATATTGACTTTTTTATTAACTTATATGTTAATTGTTTATGAACTCACCCTATTTGCTTGTGTTTGGCGATGATCGTGTAATGCGTTACACGGGAGCAGATGATGTTGCAAGTGGTACTGATGAGGCCTAGCATCGGAGAGAGGGTTATCTGGGAAAAGCTTTTACTGGAGTTTTATCATTATTGTTTTTATGAAATTTATAAATAGTGTTTTACTGATTTGTGAATTTGGATACTGTATTGGAGTTTCATAAATTATGGATTTTTGGATAACATCTGATTAATAAATGTTTTAAGATTTCCCGCGTTTTTTGGAAGCGAAGTATAATAAATGAGGTTTTTATCATATTTCTTAATTTTTATTACTTAAATTAGTAATATCCGACCGGGATGTTACAGGTTGTCGGTTTGTCGGTTGTAGATGGAGTATTTGTTCCCCATTTAAACATTGTTTACAATTTGCAGGCTTTTTTCTGTTTTTTTTGTCTTTCCAATGTCTGATGAAAGGTTTGCGGTTGTGGTCCACCACCGTGGTCACTTTGCCGAAAATGAGTGGTGTAAGTATGTCGGTGGAGAAACTACTTATTGGTCATGCGATCTTAACTGATAGAGTTATTTCGAAATATTGGGGTCTCTTAAGGAAATGGGCTATCATAGTATAAAGGAGTTGTGTTAATGTGTTGAGATGTTGTTGCACCCCTTGGATGATGACAGGGGTGCACTTAATATGCTTCATATCGCAAGGCATTATGGTGAAGTGCACATGTTTGTTGTGCATGGAGTTGATGAAGCCCAAGTAAAGGATAATATAGTGGAACCTGAAGGAGATGCTGGGAGACCTTTAAAGAGGGGTGACAATAGCAATGCTGTTAGTGAATTTAAGGTACTAGAAACTGAGATTGTAGTATGAAGATGAAGTGGTTGATAGTTTAAGAAGGTCTGCTTTTTCTGCTCTTGAAATTGTAGCTGATGATGTTATGGGTGAAGGTATTGGGCATTTGGAAGAAGAAGTGGGAGTTGAGAACGTGGGTACAGGTGAAAAAGAAGTGGGAGTTGAGGATGAGGGTAATCCAGAAGCTGATAAAGGGCTGGATGATATTGCTGAAGGTGATGACGAAAGGGATTGTGATGATGAAAGGGTTGAGGTTGAAAGTTGGATTGATTTTGATCCAGACTGTTTAGGAGATAGTGATGAAGAGGACTAGGGTTGTGGTAATGGCGGGACTGAAGGTGTAGTTGATGTAGAAATAGATGTTGATTATGGTCAAGGAAAATCTAATGAATGTTTGGTGTCAGTTGAAGTTGGTCCAAGTTCACAAGACCATGATAATGAAGACAGTGATGAGAGTGACGAAATGGTTAATGATAGTAGAGATAGAGGATTGTCTGATAATAATTGGGAGTCAGAAGAGTTGCTTAGCATTGCGGGCAGTGCGAGTGAAACAAAGCATGATGGGATTACCACCTATGGTTATTTTGGTACATTTAAGAAACTCAAGTCAATGACTGATTACAAATGGGAGGTGGGGACAACCTTCGTGGATAAGGAACAATTTGTTGATGGTGTAAGAACGTATGCTTTCATGCTGGGAGAAACTTGAAGTTTGAGAAAAAATATAAGGAAAAAGTGTGGGTTAGATGTTTAGGGGCTCAAGGCAAGTGTGATTGGTCCCTTTATTGTGGATTTCTGGTTTCATGTCAAACATGGCAGCTGAGAAAAGCTCAAGACTGTCATAGGGGCAGCAGAGAATTTAGTATAAATTTGATGAATTCAAAATGGTTGAGTAAAACCTTAGACAACACATTAATAGAAAATCCTAATTTGAAGTTAGTTGATATACGTAATAAAGCTGCAAGGAAATGGAATACAAAGGTGTCAGTTTCAATGGCTCATAGGGCAAAGCAACTGGCAGCAAAGGTGGTTGAAGGATCTTTTAAAGATCAGTATAGAAGGATTTATGATTATGCTCATGAGATAATTAGATCAAACCCCAGATCCACAATTAAAGTTAAAGTGGAAGATGTTAATGATGAGAAGATTTTCATGCCCATTTACACGTGTCTAAAGGCATGCAAGGACAATTTTGTAAGTTATCGACCCATCATAGGCCTTGATTGTTGTTTTCTGAAAGGACAATATGGGGGTGAGCTACTAACTGCAGTAGGTCGTGACGCAAATGACCAGATGCTTCCTATAGCCTATGCAATAGTTTTAGTTGAGAACAAAGACACATGGAGTTGGTTTTTGGAGTTGTTGGTTGAAGACCTGGGAGGTGCTGGCATATGTAGGTTCTGCACATTTATGTCCGACCAACAAAAGGTAATTTGTTTCCATATTTTTTTATGTTAATTCTACTTATAATTTTGTAATATGAATACTAACTCACTTGTACATCCATAGGGATTGCTTTTTGCCATTCAAGAGCTATTGCCTAACGCTGAGCAAAGATTTTGTATGCGCCATCTATACAGCAATTTCAGAAAAAAGTTTGGAAGCAAGCAACTAAAAACCTTGATGTGGAAGGCTGCAACCAACACGCACCCAAGAGCATGGGAAAGAGAAATGCATAATATTAAAGAAGTGAACGAGGAGGCCTTTAAATACCTAATAGCAATTCCACCAAGGTTAGTCATCCATATCACTGTTACATAAAATCACATTTTATGTTATGAATTAACAAATTTGTTTCTCCAGATATTGGTCTAGGTCTAGGTTTACCATGCAAGCCAAATCTGACATGTTGGTAAACAACATGAGTGAAGCCTTCAACAGCGTTATTGTGGATGCAAGGTCCAAGCCAATCATCTCAATGCTGGAAGAGATCCATTTATATATTATGAAGAGGTGGTCCAAAAATAGATCCAAGGTGTAGAAGTACGAGGGTGATATTTGCCCTAAGATACGAACCAGATTGTCAAAGGAATCTAAAAAAACTAAGTATTGGATACCAAGGTACACACATGTGGTCCTACTTTTAGTTAAGTTTTTTCATTCTGGTCCTAGTTTAGGTTTAAAACTTTTCAATTTGGTCCTAGTTTAGGTTTATAACTTTTCAATTTGGTCCTGGTGCAGTTGGTCAGGTCAGAAGTTGTTTGAAGTTAGACATGTCTCACTAATTGGAGACAAGTTCACTGTCAACATAGAAAGCCAGGAATGCAGCTGTAGGAAATGACTTATTAGTGGGATCCTATGCTGCCATGCAATTGCTGCAATGAACTTCCTCAACTTAAAGGCAAAAGATTACATTCCACATTGGTTCAGACGTACAACATATGAAGAGATATACAACTCCATAGTTCTTCCTGCCATGTCACCTTTTCTGGGAAACAACTGCCTTCCCTGATGTTCTACCACCACTTAAAAGAAGGTTGCTAGGGAGACCAAAGAAGAAGAGAAGGCTGAAAGCTTGGGAACTTAGAAAAGATAACACCTAAATGAGGCCAGGTGGTCATAGAAAGAGATGTTCAGTTTGTCGCACACTTGGGCACAAAAGGAACAATTGTCCAACACTTCCTGTCCATGGCTAAGAAGAACGTCCCACTGAAGCTGCAACACCACAACCAACTCAACCCACACCAAGTGAATCACCACCAAGTCAACCACCTGTAGCACACACTCCACCTGCAGCATCAACCCCACCAACAGCAACAGGACCACCACCAAACACTGCAATACAACAGCCCAACCAACCAACTTATGGAATTAGAAAGATGAGGCCAAAAATGCAAATAAGAAGGCCACCACGTCCATCATGAGATTACTTAATGTATTTTGGGGGAGGGGAATATTTTGTTTTGTATTATGAATGTGCTAATTGGGAAATCATGATGTATTTTAAGAATTGCTAGATTTTGAACACTGATATTTTGATGGAAGGCTTAAAAGCCTTAATTAGTAATACATCAACTTTGCAATTTAAAGAATTTTATCTGCCTTCTTCATTTTCAAATAGTTCGTTCTTCATTTCATTTTCAAACAATTGAGAACATGTAATTATAGATAAAGGAATATCATTCATTCATTCATGTAATTATTCAAGATAGCCAATGGCAATTACAACCCATAAAAACCACTACATTCATTACAATCAGAACACATTATCAGAACTAATGACAGTTGCATCCGTTTCTTCCAAACACTCAATGAATTTTCCATATAAGCGATCTTCTGCCTTTGCCTAGCGATAATGGCATCTCGCTCATCAGCACCCTCTTCGTAACACCATTTGAAAAAGTTGCAACCCAACACATCTTCACCACATCTCTGCAACACAGAAAAACCATGAAGATGAAAGTGAAACACTGAAAGTGAAAGAAACACTGAAAGTCGAACACTGGGAAACAAACCTTAAAGTTCGCACAGGTCCAAAATTGTTTACCCAAGTTCTTTGTAGTTCTAGCTGTGCGCACCACTGCAATGTCTTCGCAATCGCAAATTGGGGGTGAGCCTGAAACCCTAGAACCACCATGGCAAGAATTGCAACTCCGGTGAACCCAACTATTGCAAGAAGATGAAGATGCCCCACGAGACATTCCTTTACAACAGAAGTTGGATGGAAGACAACCACAATTCAAGAACACACAAACCCTAAATTTCAATTTAAAATCTGGTCTATCATATTGTAAAAATTAATAATATGGGTAGTTATTATTATTAATTTTTATATATATATATATAATAATTAATATTAAAATATAATTAAAATATTCTTAAATTTTAATTTGTTTAATTCATTTAATTGTAATTTTATTAAATTTTTATTATGAAGGATATTTTAATAAATTTTAAATTTTATTTACAATAATCTTTTTTTCTATCATATCAATTAAATATATCATTAACTTTCATCACATTTATCTTCAAATTCATTTATTTTATCTTTTAAATTTATTAAAAAAAAACATATATATTCATATTCTTAAATCTATATAAATCTATCTCAGAAAAATACCCGTTAACTACTATATTTTACAACTTTTTTTACTCCCTGACATGGCATCCAAAGTGGACATGATGACTCATATTTTGAATTAATTTTTTTTTTCATGTTGGCTGAAAGGCACGTTCCGGGTTTCCTTGTAGCCTAGGTTTTCATTTGCTTCTCCTTTCACTCGTTTGTTCCCGCAGAGTTGTTCATCCTTGGTTTTGCACTCTATTCATTGGCGCACCTCTGGTTTGAAATAGAAACGTTCGTAAATATTGTTTTCATCCTTTGTTGTTGCTCGAATTACTGGCGAAAGGGTAGAAAGGCGTCCCGCCATTTTTTCTACCGCTATTTGTGCCCTTTTCTCTTCTTGAAGTGGCCGTTTGTGCCTTTCCTGGTTCATCTCCACCGCACCGCTCCTGTTTTCTCCCGTCAACGGAGTTGTGCAAAAACTGCCGCTGCTTTTGACGAGATTCTGGCGAGCGTGCACGTCCTCCGTCCCTTACATAGTTCCTGCTCGCGTTGCTGTTGTAGCGGCGTTCACCACTAAGGTTGAAACCCTAGATCAGTGCAGAAGCGGCGGCCAATTTCTCACTCGCTCGCTCATTGTCGGGGAAAAGAAATAGAAACTCGATTAATAGTAACTATGCTCTCCTTCTCTTTCTTTGTTTCGATTCGTGCGTTTTTTGATTTGGATTCACAACCTTAATAGTGGTTCGGTTTGATTGTCATTTGGGGAGGGAAAACTGAATGGAGATAGTAATTTTTCTTAATCCATGATGTGATTATAGTTTGGGGTTGTTATTTGATTCCTGATTTTTGTTTAAATTGTTAATGAAATTGTGTAATTAATTTGATGTTGCTACATTTGATTATAGTCTGGTTTGCTATGTTTTTTTTTGTTCAAGCTGTGCAGGGATTTTCTAGTGTTGTGTTTGTACTCAAATTGCGTTTATATTTGTTTGAGCCTACGAAGCTATTGGGTTTGCTTTCCTTTATCTTTCGTTTCTAAGCTTTTCGTCTGCGTATGATAATTGATGTGTATGGCTGCTTTGGAGACATGATGTCCGTGTGGTTTTAATGTTAATATCTTATTGTGTTTGATTTGTTACAACTGAATCTCACTTTACTTTAACTTTAACGTAAGAATAGAATTTTCTTTGATACGCTGGTGCCCCTAAAACATAATAGCTTGTTTCAATGGATTTGAAGTCCTCTCATGTTTCTCCAGTTCTCACTGACCCTGTTCTATTCAATAATTCAAGGCTTCAAATGCATTCTAGACTCCTAACTTATTCCAAGACTTTTACTGTTAACATGCTTTGTTGGGTATTTTGTGATTGCCTATGCATCCAATTTCTATCAAGATAGTCGTGCTAAGATACTAAACAATGGCGAGCTTCTCACTTTGTCTCTTGGCAAAGCCTCTGACTTGGGTCGAGCTTTTAGTACAAGATTGAATACCTTTTTGGCAAAATTGACATGCAACTCAAACTAGTCCCTGGCAACTCTGCTGGCACCATAATTGCCTACTATGCAAGCCTACAATTTATCATTCATATTGTTTATAAGTTTTATCTTTTTAGAAATGGTAATGGGAAATACTCGTGGTGCTTAATTTTAGCTTTCTTCAAAAGGAGCAAGGTGGGATGAGATTGACTTTGAGTTCTTGGGAAATTTGAGGGGTGACCCATACATCCTCCACACCAACGTGTTTAGCCAAGGCAAGGGTAACCGAGAGCACCAATTCTACCTCTGGTTTGATCCAATTGCAGATTTATAGGTAAATAGAATTCAAGGTTATACAAAGTTCATTCCTCTATGCTTGAATTTTAAATTTATCATAGGAAAGTTCAAACAAATCTTATTATGGAGTTATTGATTTGGTTATCATCAAGACTTATTTATATGGCTTGTGAAAGTAGACAATAGTTCTTAAGGAAAGAGACCGAGACATTACAGTAGACATTAATCACTGATTAACATAAAAATATGTTGAGTATATGTAGGAAAAAAATGACAGAATTAACTATTGATTGATTGTATCAAAATATACAAATCTTTTAACATACCACAACAGCTATGATTGGAGATAGGGCAACATTCAGGTATCTGCCAAGTTTGGCATAAGCAAGGAAGTCACCAAGATGGCCAAACAGGTTGAGAATTTCATAACACATTCTTTTTACCATTTCAGTACCTGCATAAAAAAAATAGTTTTTGTTGGAGCCAAATAAGGTTCACCTTGAGAACATGACTCCAATTTCCATGGATTGAGATCATGAATATGAACCTAAGATGAGCCCTGTTGCCAGCCATCCTCCAGTTTTTGTCTTGTTTATAGGGTAGCCTCAAAATTACACGGCAGAAATGCCTGCTATCCCTTTTTCCTCCTCTCTGTGACTTCCAACTACAAAATCAATAAGACATCAACAAAGTATAAAACAAGGTTTGAACAATAAACACATTTCTACGAAAAGAATTTAATACCATGTTTTATGGTTTGTTGGATGAGTAATTACATAGAGTTGAATGAGCTCCTGGAATCAAATAACAACCCCAAACTGTAATCATCTCAGGATTAAACAATATCACTGTCTCCATTCAGTTTTCCCTCCCCAAATCAGACTCCACTTTCAAAGCGGTGAATCTAAAGTGAAAAAAAGAGAGCAGGAATTGCAACAAAGAAAGAGAAGGAGAGGATAATTACTAGATATCCAAAGGGGTTTCTGTTTCTTTTCCCAGCCCGCGCTGAGAGAGAGCGAGTTGGAAATTGGCTGCCGCTTCTACACCCCTCTCAGGAGTGGGGATTTAGGGTTTCTGCGTCAATGGTGAATGTTGCGACAACAACAAACGCGAGCAGAATTAGGTCAGCGACGAAGATGTAATCACTATTGGGTCGAGGCGGAGGACGTGTGCTCGCTGGAATCTTATCAGAAGTTGCGCTAGTTTTACACAACTCCATTTGCTGCAAAAAAAGAGAGACAAAACGACCTCTGTGATTGGCGCTGCTATTGTTCAAGGCTAGTCACTCTTTAGAACGAAATCAGAGACCTAGATCCTGAGGGGCTGGAGGCACAGGAAAGCACAACGCGAATGGCAGTAGAAAACCTAAGGAGGTGGAATTTCGCGAGAAGTTGGAGAAGGAAAGTAAAGAGAGGAACAAACCCAGGTGGAGAATGGGAGAAATGTGACTTTGGCACAATGCAATGGCGAACGAAGAAAAAAAAGAGAAGAAAAAAAAGAGGAGTAAACCAAGGACCCAATGGTGCAATCCGGAGAGAAAGCGAAATGGAGAAATGTTAGGACCTAGCTCCCAATTCCAACTCTGGCGTTTGTCTTCTCTCCCCTATTGCACCTTCGCCAACGTGGATTTTGGAAAACCAAATTATAAAATCAAATAACACTGCCACGTATAATACCACGTCAGGTAATATAAAAACTTGTAAAAACTTAGTAGTTAACGTATCGTTTTCCTTTTTCCAAATCTATCTTACCATACGAACACTCCCTAAATCCCCAATGTCCTTCATTCTCCTTTCTTCTCTCTTCGTTCCAAAATCATTATTCTCTCTCTAGGTTGAAGGTTGCGAGGGTTTGACGGTGTACTTCTCAATCTCTCATTAAAGGTACCACTTTTATTTCTGATTATATTATATGTTAGGATCTCAATTTGTCATTCTCTTTTGGAGCTCTTGGTTGTAATATGAAATGAGAATAAGCTTTGCTCTCATCTTCACATTTCAAAATAATAATAATTGCAGTAGGTTGTAGAAAGTATCATCTTCTATGAAACATTCTCAGCTCAACGTGGCTATTTATTCCTTTATTTTGGTTGAATATTATTTAGGAGAAAAAAAGGCCCCAAATTGTTGATCTAAAAGATAAACCAAAAGGATTGTAGTTTGTATGTGATGAGAATTTTTGTTTACTTGATTGTGTTTGCAGGTATATTATTGTAGTTAGTAATTGGGTATTATTAATTCTTTCTTGTTAATTGAGAAAAAAACTCAACTGTCCATGGTTCTCTTGAAATTTATGTAGATTGATAGGAGTGGCATTGTGGGTATGCATAACTTGGCTCTGTTTGAATTAGCTTGCACCTGTTGGAATGAACTTCTCTATAAGCTCTTCTACCACCAGAGAGAACAAGAAGAAAAAAATGAACTTCACTTCTCCGTAAGTGAAAATTAACTTATATGCAAGTAAACTTAACAGCCAAATAGAGTACAAAAATAGGGTAACCTTTAAAACGGCAAACGTAATCTATCTAGACTACTTCCTACAAGTTTGAAACTGTAAAATAAGACTGCAATTAAAGCTAACTACTGAAAAGTATGCAGAATGCAAAATACCACCAATGCACCCTAAACTAAGCTAAAACTAAAACTTTACAAAAGCTGAGAATAAAATTGTGAGGTAACTAGCTTGACAAGTCTTAAAAGACACTAACACTGAAAATTATTAATTCCTAAACTAAACCTTAAAAAAAATTCTCTATCCAAAGTTAAGACACCACTCTAGAACTACTCTAAAAATCTATAAATCTAAAACTGCACTAAATCCATATAAGAAAGTGTAAAGAAACTCTCGAAGCAAGTTTTAAATGGCAAAATAAAGCTAGGAATCAACTCAAGTTCTAAAATCTACATAGAACTATAACTTTGACTATCTTAGACCTAAACCACAAGCTAGACTAGTCTAAAATAGGCTATAAGTTACAAGAATATCACTCTTTCTGAAAATTCTAAATTCTATAAATACAATATATTGCTAGTAAATACTGAATAAAGAGGATTTGGAGTGGGTTCAAGTTTTAAGCATGCCACCCTAAATCCTGTGTCCAAGTTTGTGGGTCCAAGTTTTCTATAACTATGGTATTTGTAGTGGACTTTATTGCTTGGTCTGATTTTTGGACACAATGACTTTTTGAGGTTTAAGTGCATTAGTGTATATAGCATTTATGTTAGGGACTAATAGTGCATACTTACATTGCTTATTTGGAATCAACGTCAGAGGCTAAATTGTAGAACATGCTAGTGTCCAATAACGTGTTCTAATTTAAGGCTTATTGGTTAGTGACTTTTGCAAAATGAATAGGACGTGGCAGAGGGCCCACTTTTCTTTTAATATTTTGGGCACATGCTTGGCTTTATGGGTGGTATGTGTCTGAAAGTTGCACATATGTGTAGTCCATGACTACTATATTAATTGGAAAAGAAAATAGCATGACATTCATATATATTAAATTGGACTTGTTGAGAATAAAGAAAATAAGGATTGAGATTAATCTTCCTTGTGTATAAACCACACATAGGGTAATCTATTTATAATAGAGAGGTACAAGTAAAAAGAATAACTGAAAATAAAAAGATTAAATAGAAGATATTGTTTGATATTGTGGTTATCAATATCTAACAATATCTTAATAATATCAAACAATATCTAACCAGACTTAATATTGGCATGCATGTGTGAGTCCCGTTGCCTTTTATAGAGTTAATTAATAGGTAGTTTCAATATTGTAGCAGTGTGAGGCAATGTTAGTCTTTTAAAGCTTAGCCACATTGTTGTGTTGATTGCTTATTTGTATAATATTGAGTTCTCTCTTTTTGTTCTTCATTTTCAGTGGAACTTTTTGCTTAGCCGTACATGCCAACACCGTGAATGAAGAAGGTGGCCTGATACTAACTAAGATCTTGAAAGTGTATATGAAAATACTTAGTTATTAGCTCTGGTGAGAATTCAGTTGTGTACATAATGAGAATTAGTACATATTGTCATTCTGTTGGGTTTCCCTGTTTTGCTTCTTGTTCACTCATATGAGAATTAGTACATCTTTTCCATTTCATCTTGCAATAATGTGTATACATTTTATACAAGGAGTTAATCTTAATAATAATGTGTATACATTTTTTACAAATTAAAGTTATCTCAAAAACAATATTGTATATGTTGTGGGGAAAGTTGTATGGGTTGTTACAAAATTGAACAAATTAGCTCTTGCGTAAGCTAATTTTAACTTTTGTAGAAGCTAATTTCAACTTTTCTTATTTTTCTCTTGTAGAAAGGACTTACGGAGAAACTTGTTTTGATAACTTCTCTAAAAGCTTACTGTAAAGAGAAGTTTATTTCATTTCTTCATATTTTCTTATTCTGTTAGTACTTGCGTGAAGTTCATGTAAACTGGGTCATATTGTTGTGTGTCACTCTTTAAACATTTTGACTGTCATTGGGGTTTTTTCCTTTGAATTATGTCCATATTAATTGGGTGATGATAATCAGCTTACATATTATTTACAATGGAGATTTGTGTCCATGATGGGTTGTTTTTTCTGCTGTTGACTTCTTGTCCTACATTGATATATTGCAGGTTGTCTTTAAAGAGAGACCAATATCATTAGACTATAAAACATTTTTTCTTAAATGGCACTGGTTGTAATGTGTGGGCAGCCATGCAGTGGGAAGTCCAAAGCTGCACTCTGTCTAGTTGAAGCTCTCAAAGAATCAGAATCAAATCATCAAGTGAGAATCATAGACGAAGCTTGCTTTCATCTTGATCGTAACCAAAGCTATGCAAACATGCCTTCAGAGAAGAATTTAAGAGGGGTGCTCAGGTCAGAAGTAGATAGGTCTGTGTCCAAAGATAGCATCATCATAGTAGATTCTTTGAATAACATCAAGGGTTACAGATATGAGCTATGGTGCTTGGCTCGAGCTTCTGGAATCAGATACTGTGTGGTGTACTGCGACGTTGAAGAAACCTTTTGTAGGAAATGGAATGAAGCGCGTAGGGAGAAAGGAGAAGCCAATTATGCGGATTCAATTTTTGAAGATTTGGTGAGAAGGTTTGAGAAACCAGAAAGAAGAAACAGGTGGGATTCTCCCTTGTTTGAATTATGGCCACACATAGAAGGGACAGAGAGATCTTCCTCTGCCATTATAGATGCTGTCTCCTACTTAATAAAAAAGGTGGACTCCAAAACCAGGGATGTTAAGATTCTGCAACCAACTATTGCCACTCAAACCGCACGTTTTTCTGATGCAAATTCTTTGTTTGAATTGGACAAAGCAACACAAGAAGTCACAAATGCTATAGTAGAAGCACAATCTCAAGCGCTTGGAGGACCACTTAACGGTGTTTCTGTGGGAAAAGACTTGCCTGTAATCAACATTTCAAGGTGTGTTGGGTTGCCGGAGCTACGTAGAATGCGACGCACCTTCATAAAATTGACAGGGCAAACAAGTTTAAGTGGGCCACCACCCCCTTCTGATGCAGACAGTGCAAAGAGAATGTTCATTGACTACTTGAACAGAGAGCTAGGAACATCCTAAAGGACAGTATATGAATTGTTTGCAATTCAGCATGTATTGCCACTCAAAGTGTATCAATCAATTCAAATGGTAAAAGCACATAGAAATATGACAATTAAGGAAACACATGACTTAGACAACACATATGGATGCTCAAACGAAAACTAAAACCAATCAAACAATTTCATTGATTAAAATGAAGAACAACTCCATATAAACGGAAAAAACGTTGTAGATTTGACAACCAATGCAAATCCTATGATATGCACCGATTAATTCAAGTAGAAGATGGATTTGAATCACTAACCAAGTGCGTAAATAAAAAACAAACGGTGGAAACACAAGACAAGCAAATCAAATGATGAACAACACGAAATTTAAAGAAAAGACCGAGCACTTAACTCAAACTGCAATGGAGATGGCTTGAGTTGGCTATAGATACCACATAATGAAGCTCCATGACTGATTTTGATGGTTGAATGAAGCTTTCTTGCAGTATGGATGAAGATGCACCGAAGAAAGGAGATGGAATGGCAACATAAATGATTGGAGGAGGTTCCTAAGAGGTTAGGCCAACTTAGGGAGAATGGCTAGATGAGAAATCGAGAAAAATGCTCTAGCAATTTGAACTCTAAAAAATGCAAGTCATGAAGTGATTTCAACATATATTTGCAATGACAATTCAAGAGTAACCTACAAAGAATCTAGAGGCTTGATTATATATCCTATGATTCTTGGCCAGCCACACTAATTCACCATGTGCACGGTAACATCCCTACTTTTAAATAACTATATTATTTATTTTATCCTCACTTTAAAAATCAGATTTAGAAAATCTTTTATTTTTAATGTTTCATATTTGATCTCAATGTAGTTTGAACATTTATAATAATAATAATAATAATAATAATAATAATAATAATAATAAAAGTCAAGTAGGTTTAAAAATATTATAACTAAGTAATAATGAAAATAAATGATGTAAAAACGAAAGAAAGAAAAGATAGAGAAAGAGATACTTCGCACAAGCATGGCTTGTAAATGGATGAATGAAATGGATGATGAAGGAAAATTGGTTTGTGACAATTTTCTCAAGTAGAACTTTAAGTTATGACTTTTTTTTTTATTGTTAAGAATCCATAACATAAATTTCTGGGTTTACTTTTTAACTTCTTTAAAAAGTAAAAAGTGATTACATACATTTTATAATTTTTTTATAAAGTTTCTCTCTGATTGTGAAATTGTAATTAAATGGATGAACGAAATGGATGATTAAGGAAAAATGAGATAAGATGACATAATGCACATGTATTACATTTAATGCAATGATTATTTTACAAATATATTTTGAAATATATTTACTTCCACTTAACTTCTTTTTATTTATTATCCTTTTTATTTATTATCCTCTTCATTTATTTATAATTATATTAATTAACTTATCTCCAGAGTCCTGTTTATTTATTTCATCTAATTTATCTTCGTTGGTTGTACACTGGTCCTGTTTATTTATTTAATTTAATTTATTTTCAGTTACGTACGAATCCTATTTATTTATTTCATTTAATTTAATTTATCTCCAGTTACGTACTGATCCTGTTTATTTATTTCATTTAATTTATCTCCAATTACGTACTGATCCGATTTATTTATTTCATTTAATTTATCTATAGTTACAGATTGATCCTATTTATTTATTTTATTTAATCTATCTTCAGTTACGCACTGGTCCTATTTTATTTAATTTATCTTCGATTATGCACTGATCTTGTTTATTTATTTTATTTTATTTATCTCCAGTTATGCACTGGTCTTGTTTATCTATTTTATTTTATTTATCTCCAGTTATGCATGGATCATGTTTACCTATTTTATTTAATTTATCTCCAGTTATGCATTGGTGCTATTTATCTGTTTTATTTAATTATCTCCCGTTATGTATTGGTCATATTCATTTATTTCATTCCATTTCATTTATTTCCAGTTTTGCACGAATCTTTATATTAATTTATAATTTATTTTATTTTATAACATTTTAATCTGTATATAGTTAATTATTTATAGTTCTTGCTTTAATTCTTATTTTTTTTATCATTATTTTATAATTTGAAAATATAAAAATAAATTAAAAGCAAATATTATTTTATTTAGTGAGTTTGGATAAAAGAAAGTTACCTATATGTTTTATTATTATGTTCTTTGTGCATGGTGTATATTATTGGTAAAAATTGACATAACTTGATAATTATCACATTTTATGATCTTATGTTCAAGAGTACGTCAATTAAGAACTAATCTTAAGTCTGGTTTGTTGAGATCAAACCAATATCAGAAAGTTTGTATTTGGGAAGTCACAGTTTGGTACACTGCAAGATGAAAGGCCCACCATGGTGGGGTATAAAGAAATTTTACCAAGTAGATGAGTATTTGGATAGTTCAGAATAATGCCCTGAACTAGGATATTCATAGGCTAAACTTGCGACTATTTAATACCTGCTCGACATTGCCAAGGTTAGATAGTGAGTATATATCTATTTTATGGGCCTATAAATGACTAATATTCTTGAGAAAGAAATAATTATGATTGTATCAATGTTTTTATGAGAAATATTCAACTACCTAATCACTTCCCAAAGTAACTTTTGAGGTTCATAATAGATCATTAGAAGTGGAATATGGATCCATATGTCTGGTAAAACGAGATCAATTTTTATGGTTGTAGGTCCAGTTCTAGGCCCCTAGTGTCTGTATTGTTTGTTGAGTTTATTAAGATTGATATTTAAGGCTTATAAAGATCCCATCCTTTCATATGTACTTGCATGAGTAGAAGAAGAACATGCTTAGTGAGAGTTGTTCAGAATATTATTGGTGGATCTTCTAAAGATTGACTTATGGATAATTTATATTAGTATCTTTAGTAGATATTAACAATATAGACAATCTTCTATACTGATCTAGAACTATTAATATTATACAAGTACATATTTTTGTAATATTTCATGAACAATTACAAAGATGTAAACTATTGATATATATATATATATATATATATATATATATATATATATATATATATATATATATATATATATATGGATATGAAGTTATGTTATTGTTAGTGTCCTCTCAAGGAAAATCTTAATGTACAAAAGAAAAAAAAATTAATTCTATCTTTTTATCAAGTAATAATTATCTAACATAGTAGTCGGGGATTTGCACTATTATTCTATATCAAGATCTCCTTTTTTGGTGGATCAAAGGACATGTGGCATGTCACACTTTACACATTGTAGCATGTGCTAAATGTGTTTAAGTGTAAGAAGCTTGAATTCGCCCAAGGCTAAGCTCAATGAGACTGAGGGCAACTTGCACTTAGTCTTGGTGAATTTTGATCCATTCCATGCTAATACACATTATTAAAAGATGGTCCAATTACATTGGCCAAACTACAAATTAATCAAAATTAGCAATCTAAATCTTAATGTCTTCCTTGGCCAATTTAAGAAAACAATTGGGTGGCTTTGGACTTCAAGAGATAATTTGAGATTCACCCTCTTATTGAATTCTCTTAAGCATTCTTCTAGTGATTAGGCCAATTGGGCTTGGGCCCAAGTCATCACAGAGCAGGGGAAGTCAGTGTATTGGTATGTAGGCAAGGACGCTTAATCTTAGGTAGAAAGGAATATAACGATCCTCGACATTTACTATATAGCATTCATGAGGCATATCAGTATTGATTAAAAGAATAAGAATGGTATGCGAATTATCACTTTCCTACATACACTCCACATTGAAGTATTATTAAATTGAGGGTCAGAGTGCCTCTAGGTACCCACCTCCGCAGTGAGCACCAGAAGCAGTCCAAAGGTGAATTCCAGAGAGAATAGGCAGACGATTGGAGGCGAATTCCAGAGAGAATAGGCGGAAGATTGGAGGCTCTTGAGATCGCTTGATTCCATACAAGAATAATCAATTAATCTTTTTATATTTTATATTTAATATATGATAATTTCTTGTTTTACTTGTTCTAAAACTATGTGTAGTTAATACTACAATAAATAAATAAATAAATATATAAATATATATATATATATATATATATATATATATATATATATTTATATTCGTTTCAAATATATTATAATTATTTCGTACTTGACGAAAGTCATATAAAATATTTGTGTCAACAAATAAGACGTGAAGTAATAACGTAGAACTTCGTTTCCCACGTAAAAAATACTCCTAAAATATTTGTTGCAAAAAATATTTTACATTAGTTTAATAAAGTGCAACTAAATACTTTATAATTTAGTTTAAAGACTAAACACAATATTTTATAATAGAATGAGAAAAAAAAATCATCTTTTTATATTTAATATTTAATGTATGATATTTTCTTTTTTATCTAATATGGTTTGAAAACTATTTATAATTAATCTAATTACAATTTCACAATGAGAGAGAAACTTTATAAAAAAATTAAAGTAAACCCATAAATTTATGTTATGGATTCTTAACAATAAAAAAGAGAGAGTCATAACTTAAAGTTTTACTTGAGAAAATTGTCATAAATCAATTTTTGTTAAAAATTAGACATTTTTGTTTCTTCAAAATACACTTTGTTATCACTAAAGAAAGTTTACAATAAAGGAGTTATGAGTTTTAACTTTTATCGTTGATAATTTCAAAGTTCTTACATGTACCATTCAAGGAATAACCGACTTCAAGATCATTTTGATTCCGATTCAATAAAGATTTATCACAAAAGCGATGAGTTTCATTAAAGATCTGTCATGGATCGAGGTGACCTTCCAAGATTTAGGCCAACCACAAGTTGGGTAGAAGACCGACCTTATATATGTAATAAGCAACCCATTCCTAAGAGCTACAAATAAAATTGTGGGCCGACCTTGAAGTAAAAAGTGGGTTGGCGTCAGTCAACCTAAGACCTCCCGACAAACACAAAGCTGAATGGAGAGGTAGGCACTGAGCCGATCTTGAAGAAGGAAATAAGATGACATTGTTTCGGTCATTTGTTCTAGAAACCTTTAAGCATGTAAATCGTACTTTTGTAACATTAATTTTCTACCCACTAGCTAGTCGTACTGTTAATTGTAACAGGATCCCCCCACTCCCAAGTTTTAAAGGGAGGTGGGAATTAGGGATGTAAACAACATTTTTCTTGCTTATAAATGTGAAGGTACATCCTAAAGAGGAGGACAAAATTTTTCTTGGGCTAATGTCCCACTTAGTTATTAAAATCACAATCTATTTTTTAGTTCCCCAATTGACTAGCTGATTTAGTTACAAGAATAGATTGGCGCCCACCATGGGGCTCGGTAAACTGAGGTCCCAAAAACACTCAACATGAAAAATTCACGACAATAAAGTAGCCGATGATGGAAGCGTCAATGGCTGAGTTGGGAAGGGAGAAGAGACAACAAAAGGTATTTCGATTGTCGACAATGAGGGCTCTTTGTGACCTTTAGTGAGGTTTCGACTCCAAACTCTAGAAACGATGATGATCTTAATGAATCAACTAACAGAGAAGGAAATTGTTTGATGTTATCTTAGTTCTGGCATTAATATCGGAGATGGTGTGGCCTATATCTAAATTGACTAACTTCAAGCTCGACTTGGGGGGTAGAGACGTTAGCTTAAAGCGACATTCCAACTCAATTGAAAAGCCCCTACTAAAACCAAAAATTCTTGACGCAGGTCGGCCCTTGCTAAACCAAAAATTCTCGACACAAGTAGGCTCCAGCTAAACCAAAAATACCTTACGCAAGTCAGCCTCTGCTAAACCAAAAATTCCTGTTGCAGGTTGACCCTTGCTAAACCAAAAATTCCTGACGCAAGTCAGCTTCTGCTAAACCAAAAATTCCTGACACAAATCAACCATGCTAAACTAAAAATGCTTGACCAAGTCGGTACTTTATATAGGATGCGTCCTATAGAGTTAAGTATACTTCAAACAAGCAGTATTCAACACTGCAAAAAGACCTACATCGGAGATATGGCAAGGAAACCGCTTTAAAATAATGGTATTTTAAGTATATGAATGTGAAGGGCTTATGTCTAGAGCTTTGAGGACTAATCAATTATCTCTACTATTTGTCACACTCGACCTATGGTCGAACTAGTTTTTTATTAAAATGTTATTTGCATGCAATGAGCTTATGATAAAGAGGGCTCCTTAGTTTATTTAATGTCTCATCGGATCAAAGCCAAGGTAAGTCCTATATGAGTTTATACATTGTTATAATAAGCCGAGCTCCTCATTATTTATCTTCAACTGAGGTATAAGCTTCGTATATTGTTGTAATTATGTTTTTTATATTCTCATATTGAGGGCTCATAAAGTTCGTTGATCCCAAATTATAAACTTGTCATTTGTATTATTTTTCTTATCATTATGGCCTTATGAATTATCAATTTTACAACACAATAAAAGAAACTCAAGCTCGGCTTGGGGACGGGAAAGACTCATTAAAGCAACAACCTTAAGCTTGGCTTGAGGGAGGGAAGACCCGTTGAAGCAATAACTCTAAGCTCGACTTCGGGATGAGGAAGACCCGTTAAAGCAACAACCTAAAGCTTGGCTTGGGGGTGGGGAAGACCCACTAAAGTAACAACCTCAAGCTCGACTTGATGGTGAGAAGACCCGTTGAAGCAATAACTCTAATCTCGACTTGGGGACGACGAAGACCTGTTAAAGCAACAACCTAAAGCTCAACTTCGGGTGGGGAATACCCGTTAAACCAACAACCTCAAGCCCAACTTGAGGGTGGGGAAGACTCTCGTTGATGCAACAACTCCAAGCTTGGCTTGAGGACCGAGAAGACCCATTAAAGCTACAACACCAAGCTCGACTTAACATGGGGAAGACCTGTTAAAGCTACAACTTCAAGCTCTGCTTGGGGAGGTAGGGAAGACCCATTAAAACAGTAACTCCAAGCTCGGTTTGAGGGCAGGGACGCTCGTTCAAAGCAACTAACTCAACAAACTAAGGGTTGTTATTGGTCAACTAAAACAAAACCAAAATATTGTTTATTATATAGGTAAGTAAATCAAGCTATAAATTATTAGGCAGCTAGAGACAAACATCAAATTTAGCAAAAGGGTCGAAACTTACCTAAAGATAATGTGAGAAAAAGTGAAGATCCAACCAATACTAGAAGAAGGTGGACGGTTTATGAAAACCTTTCATCCCAGCAAGTTGAGGACTTAAGGTTGAAGGGTTATGTATCATTTAGGGAATGACCGACCTCAACATGATCATTTGATGATGACCCGATAAAGATTTGTCATGAAACAACGAGTTTCATTAAAGATCCATCACGAGCCGAGGTGACCGTCCAGGATTTGGGCCGACCCTAAGGTGGATAGAAGGTCGACCTTATATATGTAATAACCAAGTTATTCTTAAGTGCGACCATCAGGATTGTGGGCCAACCTCAAAGTAGGAAGTGGACCGGCATTAGTCAGCCAAAAATCTCCCCCACTAGCACGAAACTGAATGGCGAGGTAGGCGTTGCACCGATCTCAGAGTAGGAAATTGGTTGACGCCCAAGATCTCCCTACAAGCATGAAGTTGAATGGAGTTATAGGCGCTAGGCCGACCTCAAAGTAGGAAGTGGCCAACATCAATTAGCCCCCCCCCCCCCCCCCCCCAAGCACGAAGTTGAAGGGAGTAATAGGCGCTGGGCCGATCTTGAAGAAGGAAATAAGATCACATTATTTCAGTCATTTGTTCTAGAAACCTTTGAACGTGTAAATCGTACTTTCTAATGTTAATTTTCTACCCATTAACTAGCCATACTATCAATTGCAACAGGAATACCCACTCCCGAGTCTTAAGGAGAGATGGGAATCTAGGATGTAAACAACATTTTTCCTGCTTATAAATACGAAGGTCCATCCCAAAGAGGAGGACAAACTTTTTCCTAGGCTAATGTCCCACTTTGTTGTTAAAATAACAATATATTTTCAGCTCCCCCAATTGACTAGCTAGTTTAGTTACGGGAACATTACCTAACTTTAATGAATTAATTATATCAACTAAAAATTTGATTGAATATTATGAAAATATATTAATTAAACTTTCCAGCCATATATAGTTTATGAATTTTTGTATATTTTTTTATTATTTTAGATTGATTTTTTGTTTAAAATAAAAAATATGTAAGAGTACATTTATTTGAGTTTTTTTTTTTACTTAAAAACTCAATTTTTTTTTTCATTTAAGTATCATTTTCACGTTTTACTTATTTAGTTGAGCATGCACAAGTGTTTTTTCTTTCTTGTAAATAGGACTTTGATATTTTAAGTTAAGTTATGGAAATCATGAGTATTTTGTATTATTTTGACAATACTTATTCATTTCCAATGTTTTGATTTTAAAAAATAATTATGAGTTTTGATAGATTAATAATATACCAACATTTTATTGTTTTGGACGAAATCATTTATAGCAATGTTATTTTATTGTATATACTTAAGGAATAAAATTGAAAACCTATAACTTTGTGTTAAGAGAACCGTTTCTAATTAGTTATAACATTGGTTCTGCAAAATAAACTTATCTTGTATCCATTTTTACATTCATTTATGTTATAATTTAGATTTGAAAGGAGTATGTAGAAATTAGGTGGAAAGAAATAGTTTCAGTCAGAAGATAAAATGAAAGATAAAATTAAGGTTATAGGAGAATATAAAATGAAAGATAAAATTAAGGTTATAGGAGAATACATGGACAATAGATTCTTTAGATGCATACACAATTGAAGAGGGCTATGCTATACATGTGTAAGGGTGTTTGCTCACCACGAGTTGAGTAAAAGAGAGTCACTTAAACCTGGTTCTCTGTTTGATGAGTAAAAAATTTTGTAGTCTACCTCGATCTGCCATAAATTGGTGAGTTATAGGTGGACTCACTTACGAATATTAAGTTTTTGTAATTTTTTTATATTTTTATTGTAGTGCAATAAAAGTAGATTAACTTGATTCATTTTATTTATAGTAATACAATTACAATATTTACCTAATTCTCCAAATATTATTATAAAGAAAGTAGTTAAAAATTAAAGTACCAACATAGATAACCTGACAATATGTTATTATCGTCTAATTTGTCATCACACTCATCATAAAAATGTAGTAGAATATAAACATTGTCATAATGTTAAAATGAGTCTTAATCTTCTTTCTTAACTTATCTTCCCATGTCTTTCTAGGATTATGCTTTTAACACTACTATTTATATTATTAACATACTTCATTCTTTTGTTGTTCCTCCTTCTATCCCACATTTCATTCTCTTTTACAAAGATATAAACTATAGTTCTTTTCAAAATATTTTGTTATACTTGCTATCCCCATAATACTTGTCCCTATAATACTAGTAAATTGCAATATCATTATACTACAACTTATTCCTTTTATCACAAAGGTTAGAAGTGTCTTAATTCAAATCAGAAGATATCTTTATTTTTAAGGATGTTGTATTTGATGAAAACACCTTTTCGTTTGCCAGTCAAAAACAAACTCCTATGTTGTCCTATTCACCTTTCCAAATTCTTTCTTTTAGAATCATTCCCTTTATTGTCGACTCTCCCACTTAGCATGCTACTCAAGAATCACATGTTGTTGATACTCCCACTATATGTAATTCTTCAATTAAACCTAACCTTCTAGTTCCTATTGTTTCTTCATCTCTTAGACCCATTCATCACATGAAAACATAGTTCAAATTTAGTATTGTTAAACCATGTTACTGTTTTACTTTACTTCTTGTCAAGCGAGCATCCTTTCCTCTTTGGCCCAAAGTCATGAAAGACAAATATGATGTTTTAATAGCTAGTAATAGATGTTCTCTTACTATTCTTCTTATTGGCCAAACTATTATAGATTAAAAATGGGTGTTTCACATTAAAGAATATCCAAATGGTACTTTAACAGTTACAATGGTCATTTTGTGGCTAAAGAGTTTCTTAAAAGTTTTAAGTGTGACTATTATGACCTTTTCTTCAATTGCAAAGCTTATTAATAAATGTTTGTTATTTCCTCACTTTAGCCTTTCCAAACAACATTATATTCAACAAATTGATATCGATAATGGTTTCTTAAATGGAATTCTAGGAGATGTTTACATGGCTCAATCCCTTGGCTTTGAATTTGAAATTTTACTCTTATATGTAAACTTCAATAGTCCATATATGGCTTAAACAGGTCCAACGAGCTTGGTGTAACAGACTTACCACCGCCAAATTGTTGTGAATATTGTCTTTAGGGGCAAAATTACAAATTTGGGTTACTTTAAAGTTTAATTTACAAATCTGGGTTAGTTGACTAAAATATTACACGAGAAGGGTGAAGTCGTCATGGTGGGTAACGACACATAAGGTGAAATCGTTAGGAGTGACACTGTTTTCTTTTAAAATTTTTAAAAAGCAAAAAATGTTAGGAGTGGTAACGACATCAAGAATGGAAATCATTAAGAAAGGAACCGACTTCACGTGAAACCATTTTGGATCCTAACGGTTTTGGTTTTTAATTTTTTTTTATATTTTCACTTTTTTTATTACAGGGTAAATTCATTAAATAATACGACATACAGTTTTATATTTTATGTTTATTAGCATTCAAAAAATAATGTAGTTGGCACGTTTTACTAAAATAATATGTTTTGGAGTATTATATTATTTGAGTTTTAAACTAAAAAATGTAATACTCATACTATTTTTTTAATTTTTTAATGTTTAAGCTTTTTTAATTTGCAGGCGCATTTTTTACTAAAAACGTTAGAAAATTAATTAAAAAAACACAAAAAAAATCTGAAAATTAATAATATAAAATAGTTTTATATTAAAGTTGAAATATAATATTTAAATACATCATCTAAGACTTCCAGTGCCACATGGAGGTCGTGTTCGTGGTCTGATCGGTCGTTTGGGTGGTTGGTGTTAGTGTTGTTCATCCTCGTCTTCACTGTCATCTTCACCCTGTTGCGGTGGAGGAAAAAAGGATCTTTGAAAAGTCGGTGGTGGAGGATAGAAAAGCATTGATGATGATGGTCCTGGATTATATGCAGACGGTGGTGTCATAGTTGACGTGCCAAACATGTGTGATGGTCCAACACCATAGATTGAGTAAGACAAAAAGAATCCGTATGATGAAGGAACTTGTTGGAAGTAGGTGTTTGATGGATTGCCATGTTGAGGTTGGGAATATCCGAACATTTCACCATGACCCATAGACGACTGACCAAAAAATTGATGCGAATGATGTACAAAATCTGCAGAAGACCCTAGATGGGGTGGGTAGAGTTGTGAAAAAGGCTGATAGGGATGTGAAGGAGGTTGAGAAGGTTCTTGTGGAGTATCATACTGTTAACAAAAGTAATATGGTTATTGATATGAATAAGAACTACTGATAAATAAATCTTGTAATGAAGGAAAACTAACCTCATCGTCGGAAGATTGTACAGATGGAGATATGTAGCGGATAGTGTGGTTTATGTACCACTACATATACGCTGAACTATCATGCAAATGGCTGTTTGCGGTGAATAATACACCTTGAATGACACGATTATGTTGATCATTCCATATTGCAATCCAGTGTTGATGATTTGTCGGTCAATCTCTATCATTTCTCCCTCTTAAATCGTCCTTGTGAACTTGGTCAAGGTTAACCGAGTTAGATGGGATATTTTGTCTTAAACCAAATTGTCTCATGACCCAATCTGCCTGTTGGAATTCAACCGTCGCAAAGCATATCACAGGTACTGTTGCTCTTGATACTGAAGGGATATCAATGACAATCAACCGACTTATTTGATGTTGCCTATAAGGTGTCCACAAGAACTGAAACAAAATGGAACCCATTAAAAATGCTAATGAAAATAACATTGTAATAATATACTAAAGTTTAACAAGTACCTGTTTGGTACGTAGTTGATCAAAAGTACGACAGAATTGACTAACTGGAATAGAACTAGGATTTGTCCGATGCGTCTCATTTATCAAACAGTACCATGTTGATAACAGGTACATATATACAGTTGTTGAGAGCAAATCTGATTATTATATATGTCGATGTGTCGACTATAACAAAGGTTGTCAATGGCGACTACAGGCTGCTTATAGCAAACATAGTTTAAAGTGGGAAATAAGGAAAATCGATGCACTTCAAACGTGCTTGTCTACAAATGTATCTCCTGATCATACGAATCTTGATTCCAACCAAATTGCTTCCATTGTGTTTCATTGTGTGAAGACAAACCCTTCCATACCAATCAAAAGTGTGATCTCCAAAATTTCTAATCGTTTTGGGTATTCAGTTTCATATCAAAAAGCTTGGAATGCTAAACAGAAGGTGTTGGCTAAAGCATTTGGAGATTGGGAAGACTTGTACAACGAACTTCCAAGGTGGTTTGAAGCTGTTCAACAAACCAACCCAGGCACAATAATTAAATACATTAGTTCTCCCATTGTAGTTAAAGGTCAATTTGACCCTTTTTCTTATATTTTGGAACGCGTATTTTGGGCTTTTGGACCATGCATCCAAGGGTTTAATTATTGTAAGCCAATTGTACAAGGGAATGGCACATTTCTCACAAGGATATATCAAGGGACATTGCTCACAACACTAGCTCAAGATGAGACTCGTAACATTTTTCCTTTGGCCTTCGCGATAGTTGAAGGTGAGACAAGAGAGGCTCTAATATGGTTTTTCAGCTATTACGGGAGCACGTAACCCCTTAATCAAACCTTTGCTTGATAATAGATAGAGGAAAAGGTATATTAGCAGCCCTACGATCTGAACAAGTTCGATGGGAAGGAGAAGGGCTTCAATCTGTATATTTCATACGTCATATCGCTTCGAATTTCAATAAGAGGTTCAAAAACCAAGATTTGAAGAACCGATTACTTAACATGGGTAATAAATTTACACTATCATTCTTAATTCTTACTTGTTCATTCACAACTATATTTCAAATTAAACAAAGGTATTCACCTGCATTGTCACAGCTTACGAGGTCAAACAACCTATATTCAATGCAAAATTGTCAGCATTGAGATCTCATTCATCTGAAGTGGCTTCTTGGGACAGGATACCATTACAAAAGTGGACTCAGGCATACGATGGTAGTAGTAGATTCGGTCACATGACAACAAACTTGGCTGAATGCATGAATTCTATTCTAAAATGAGCTCGTTCATTACCAATTTGTGCTCTAATTAAGACAACATTTGAAAGGACTGCATCATGGTTTGTTGAGCGAGGCATGAAGGCATATTTGATGTTACAAGGAGGACATCAATACCTAGAAAACATAACTGCTATTATTAGAAAAAATCAACAACAAGCACGCATGTGTAAGGTGCGCAAATGTTCAAGACAATTTTGAATTTCAGGTTCAAGAGATGTTTTCTCCACATGATCACCGCCAACCAATGTCTTTGATAGTTAAATTAAATGAATAATGGTGTGACTGTGGTCATTTCCAAGCTCTCCGACTACCTTGTCAACACGTAATAGTTGTATGCTCTTTCTCCCATTTAGATCTAACCACATACATTCATCTTGTTTATAGCCTCAACACCATCAACAAGGCATATATGAACTTCAATTGCATCCGGTTAAGAATAAAGATTATTGGTCTACATACACCGAACCTAATTTCATTCCAGACCCACACACGCGCCACACTGCACTAGGAAGACCTACAACTAACCGTATCCATAATGAAATGGACCAAGCCTATCCAAATAAAGGGACTAAATGTTCATATTGCATAAATGAAGGACATCACAGGGAAAATTGTCCATATCGTCATTAGTTTTTGCTAACTCTAATTTTAGATTTTCGTATAGGATGAATTTCACATCCTGATTGTAATTTTTCATTATCTAATTAAATGTATCACCTTGCTATTTCTAATTTTATAAAAAATATTGCACATTTTATTATTTATAGAATACTTTAGGAATAATTAAAATTTAATCAACTTAGGAATTAAAATAAAATAATAAACGAAATATTACACAAAATTAATATAACAAATCTCGTTATTTTATATCGGTAACGACTTATTTTGCTATTACGTATAAATGATCATGCTAAAAGAAATTATTACATTTTTTTTATTAGAAATTTGCATAAATATTTTATCAAAATAAAAAAAAAAGTATTACAATTTTTAGTTTTTTCCTAAAAGAAACTTTAACAATATAATATATAGTTCTGCGAAGACGTGACAACTACAAACCAAAACTGTCTATATAATAAAAAAACTTAAATATAATTGAAAAAATTTAAAAACCAAAACCGTCAGGATCCAAAACGTTTTACTTGAAATCGGTTTTAATCCTAACGACTTCTACTGCTGAAGTCGTTACCATTTATAACGTTTTTTGCTTTTTAAATTTTTTAAAAGAAGACTGTGCCACTCCTAACGACTTTATTTGTGTTGTTACATGAAGACTTAACCCATCTCGTGTAATATATTAGTCAGCTGACTCAGATTTGTAAATTAATTTTCAAAGTGACCCAAATATGTAATTTTGCCGTTAGGTGCAACTCCCTCTCTCTATTTCATTATGTTATCTTTAAATTACATTATTTTTTTCTCTCAAACAATTTGGTCATCTTGTATATTAGGAGTTGAGGTAAAACATCTCAACGATGGTTCTCTTATTCTTTCTTAAATAAAATACATTCTTGATTTGTTTAAAAAAGTTGGAATGTGAGTAGCTAAGGACATCTCCACTCCTATCCATAGAAGCTTGAAACTTTCTAGGTATGACTCTGAATACATGGATGAACCTACTATATATATCAATTGTTGGTACTTTACAACATATAACAAATATCTAGTTCTGAAATTGGTTATAATATAAATAATATTTGTCAATTCATGGCACAGCCTTTGTTAAAACACTAGAAAAATTTAAAATGCATATGATGTTATCTAAAGGTGTATCTATGGTTTACATCTTCAACCTACAGCTACTTTGGACAGGTACAACTTAATTGTTTACTGTGATTCAAATTGAACCTTGACCACAGAAAATCCACTTTTGGTACTATTATTTGGGAATACTTTGATTTTTTTTAGTGGTTTAAAATGCAAACTTTGGTTACTCAATCAAAGCAGAATACAAAGGTTTTGTTATCATTGCATCACTCATTAATTGTCACTCACATTCCCACAAGTGATCAAGTTGTTGATACAGTTACCAAGCCTCTCTCTTATGCTCAATTTTTCTTCTTATGTTACAAACTGAATATTATTAATTATTTTCAATAACATTGTGTTTTAGAGAGATTGTTAATGTATATAGATTTTTGTTTAATTAGAATCTATTTTGTTAAATAGGTTAGTTTGTTACATAACCTTTGTGATTCTATCACTCTTTCCAATCTTTAAACTTTTTGATTCTATCATTCTTTTCAATCTTTGAACTTTTTGTAACACAACAAGAAAACAATTAATTATCCACCTTAAAAAGGAGTCGGTTTAAAAATGACTCAAATAACGTTAATTTATTCAACTCTTCTAATCCGTTTTAAAGTAAAATATAAATTATAAAATGGGTCGAGCCTACTCTAAACCGTCACAAACATTAAATAAATAAAATTACATGATATTAATAAAACTGTAAAACATTTTTATAAATTTAAATAAGTAATAATATTAATAGCTTCCCACCAGCGGATTTCATAAAATAGTATACTAGTTCTTAGTTTTCCTGTCATCCATGTGAAAGTATGAAAAAGAAATTAAATACATTTAATGATTTTATCGATGAGCATTGGTTATTGCAAAGCATCGGTTATTTTCAATATATATTAAAAATTAATTAATTAAATATTTTGTAAGTGTCAGATAGACTTTATGAATGATATTTTCTTAATATTAAATAGTTAGCGAGGGCTCAGCCCACGCTAGTATGAATACTTTTTGAAAAGTATAAAAATACTAGTAAGATTTGACATGTATGGATGCTGCAAAAAAATAGCGTGGGTCTATCCCTTGATATTTGAGTCGGATACAACAACCCATTCTAAAATGCTTTAGCTTCTATATTTTCATTTTGGGTGCATTTTTTTTGAAGTTAAAAGATGTTTTTCTTGTAGTATGATAAGATCAAGAATTATTTTCTTTCTCCTTTGTTCTCATATCATTTTTTTGAATTTTCTTTCTCCTTTATTCTCATATCATTTTTTTTGATGAGGTGTATTTTATTTTGTTTACACATTTGAAATTAATTTCTGTCACAAAACAACAACATTGAAAAGATGATTCTTAATTGTTTTTGTCTAGTTTGGAAAGTAATATAGAGGGTAATTTTAAATGGAGTGCCAACTAAACTCAAATTAAGTAGTAAGGTATTTCAATGGAACAAGATATGTGTTATGTGTGACAAATCAAATAAAATAATGAGTCACCTTTTTTTGTAAAACTAAACTCGAGTGTCCAAACTTCTCGTATTGGAATTGAGTATTTTACCTATTAATTTGCATAAGTTTTATTGTGTAAATGAATATAAGATATCCCACTAAATTAAGAAGAGTAAGAATAAAAAGGGTAATATAAAGGCCTTTAATAATAAAGTTATGGAAAATTTGTATGAGACAAGTTAGTTGTTTCTTGTTTCTTATTAGCGCATGTTACTCTTTCTAAAATTTAGTGCAGTTATGGAGATATGGTACAACCTTCACATCACACAAAAACATGTAATATAAAATGTTGTATTTGCACTTTTAAGATTGTGTGTGAAAAAGATTTTACTTTTTGTAATTAATTTATATTAGATTATTAATAGTAAAAAGTTTATATTATATTATTAATAATAAAAATGTTTATATTTATTTATATATTTTTATGATAATAAAAAAATAAAATTGTTATTATTATTATTATTATTATAAAATAATTTTTATTTATTTTGTAATAAAAGGATTTTGTTTAAAGAAATATATAAAAAAGTTATATTTAAAATACAGTCACTCAAATGTAAAATTGACATAAAATATAAAATTGATAAAATACTACATTTAATTTAATATATATATATATATATATTTAAAAATAAAATTGAAAAAAATATATAAACATGTAAATTGACAAGAAAATCTAATTAAAGTGACGAATTATCATAATTATGGTAAAAATTAAGTGTAAGGGGATAGAGTATCCCAACTATTTCATTTATAAAATATATAATATACTTTGCTATAAAAAATTGTATACACTATATCAATTATTTGTTATAATAAATTAAATAAATGATTTATGTAACTAATAGTAATCAATTATTTATTTATGTTATAATTAATGTATACAAATTATATCCATATGAAGTACTAATCTATACTATAACCTATATGAAAATTTGACTAACAACAGAGTAGTATTCAGAATTTACATTATAATTTTAGATTATAATTTATGTATACTTTTTCTTTAATATCTATGTTTCTCATCCTTTAAATAAATAAATAAAAAAATTAAACGAGCCAAATCAAATATATATATATATATATATATATATATATATATATATATATTTCTCAACAAAATAAATTCTAATATTCATTAAAAATAATAAATACTACAATCTATTACTTATTATATTTAAATATCCATAAAAGTTAAATCAAAGTCATGAAAAGTGAACCAGATTAAATACTACACATAATTACCAATCCCTAACAAATAATAATATATAAGAAAATAGCACCCCATATTATTAAGCAACACATGGAATTTAAGTCTTATATAGTCTGACTGCATGTGAATTTATGGCACATAAGTTTAAATTTTGTTCCATAGAGTGATAAAAGCTGATGAAATTTGAAAAGCAAAAGGGAAATTGTGACCTAAGAAGTCAATTTCTTCTTGAGTCGTGAATGAGTCCCCAATTGTGAATCCCAATGAGTAACTCTCCTGAGGCAATCAAGAATTCCATAGCCTGCTGCCTTGAAAGCAACCTCACCACACCCTGCAGCGTTTTCAGCCGTAGATCATCTGCTCTCTTTATGATAAGTATCAGCTCTCTGATCTTCTCCTTCATCTCCATCTCACAACCCATCATCTCGCTCGCACTGTTCTGCCACTCTGATAACCCTTCAGTAATCTCATTCTCCTCTCTCACCTTCAAAAAACAATTCAAAAACAACCACCTTCAACAAAACAAAAAAAAACAAGAAACCTTCACGTGAACACTACAACATCAAATTTCATTAGACACTGTCTGTCTTCTTGTCTTTGCATCTGTCTCATCTCAATAAACGACAAAATCTTCTGTTACCTTTCTTCTAATCACAGGATTTAAATCTACTCTAGATGGTTAACAATCATCATACAGATTCTTCAATGCAATTATTTATTATTTTGTTTCGATAGAAAATGTTACTTTACCCAGACAAAATTATGAGCAAGATTAAGAATTTAAAAGTGATAAGAGAGAGAGTGTTAGATACAGTATCACACTGAAGATCGCTCATGTAACGAAACTGGGAGGGGTTGAGATCGCCGAGGTCTCCGGTGCGGAGGCCATGGAGGATATCGATGATGTGAGTCTCAAAGAGGAGAGAAGACTCGGTGTAGATGAGGTGGAAGGCGGTGGTGGGGCGCCACCCTGTGATCCAGTGGAGGGAGCGTTCAAGGTTGGTGTTCCACGGCGAGGTGAACATGCTGAGAGGATCCTTGTTCATCGCAATCCATTTTTCTTTGTAGTATTCTCCGTGGTGTCTCAGCACCTTCTCCATGCCTTCATGACTGTGCTCCTCCTTCAGATCCTTCACCATGATCTTCAACTGCAGGAACCAAAATTTGTAGAAGCTGGTGAAAGAAGTCATGGCGAAACTCTTTTGGGTTTGGGTTTGTGAATTTGGCTTTGGTAATAATTTATGGATGTTGTGGTTGTTGGTATCTGAATGAAGATAGGGTTTGAGGTGTCTTCGCATGCATGCAGGTCTTACGTGTTACGTTCCCCGAGCTCAACTTGTCCAACTCTCCTTGACGCAATTCACCACCCAATACTTTTTCTTTTTATTTCCCAAGAATTAATATACGTCCAAAATATATGCTCGATAAAAGCAAAAAGATAAAGTAGAATACGACTAAGAATAAGACTAGGTAATTTTATTCTTTCCATTTTTTAATTTTTTATAATTTTGGTAGAAAATATATATATATATATTTTGAAAATAAACGAGTAAGTGTACCCTATCTTTAAGATACTCGAGTACGTGTATCCTATAGCAATGGAGGAAAGTGATCACACTTGCCTATAACTGTTAACAACTTATTTAAAAAAAAAAAAAATATTATTTAAGAGAAATCATGACAACTCAATTGATTCAAATAAAACTGATTTGAATTTTTTTCAGATAAAATATCACGTTTTATAAATTAAAAGATAATTGTAAAAGAATGGACTAAAAAGTAATTCATTATGTACATACAAAAAAATTAACTATAAATTATTATAGAATAAATTTATTAATTTTCATAATCACTATCTTAAAACTATATTGTCATTAATTGTAATTAAATAATAAAAAAATTGTGTACATAAGCCCCATATATATAAAAAAATAATAATATATTTATATTTATTTTACTTTACTTCATTTTAACTATTGAAATTTTATGTTTTCTTCTCTGGTGTGGTATAATTGTGGACAATTTTTTAGGTTTAATTAATCGCAAGGTACCCAGTTTGGTACCAGAATGTCAAATTGGTACCCGCTTTTAAAAAAGTATCAATTGCGTACCCAAATACGTTTAAGTGTATCAATTGGATCCATACCATTAAATTGTGAGAAACGGCGTTAAAAATGAGATGATGTGGCATTTGTGAACAGATACGTGTCAATTTAAAGAGCTGTTGTGGCTGAAAAAATAATTGTACAGTGACGTGGTGGTATATTTAAAAATCAGATTGTGTTGTGCCCTAATTGTAGAATTGGGTTTTCGCTATCATTGTGGTGGGGTTCTTCGTCTGCAGTTCTTCCTCTGCAGTTCTTCCTCTTCTCTTCTTTCTTCAATCATTTTGGTCTTCGTTCTTGATTGGAAGACGTAATTTTTGGTGAATCTGCAATGTCTCGCAGTGAAGGCTGTTCGTGCTCTTCGTGGGGTTCGCAGAAGCAAAGTGTGTCCTCCACTGGTGGTTCGTATAGGGTGTTGGGTGAATGTCCTCTTTGCTTTTGTGGGGAGAACGCTGTGTTGAGAGTCGCTAAAACAGTCAGGAATGCCGGCAAATAATTTTGGGGGTGTCCTAAATATAAGGTCGGAGTAGATGTTTGATTTTAATTTAATTTTGATTGAATCTTTATTAATGTTTTTGATGTTCTCTGTTTTTGATTAATGTTTGATTCTTTGTTCTTGCAAACAGCGGAGTGGTGGGAATGAGGTATTTAAAGGGTGCAATTACTTCAAATGGCTGAATGAAGATAATGGAGATGAAAAAGATGCTACCATTGGGAGACAAAGGAGAAAGATTTACACTCTGGAAAAAGCAATTGCGATTTCTGATAGATGGGTTAAAATTTTAAGTGTAATAATAGTGTTTTTGCTTTTCGTTAATGTAATTTTAGTTTGTAAGTTAGTTGAAAAGAGTTGCTGAACTGTTAGTATCAGTGGTGTAATGTTGTAATGAATTCTTAATGAACCAATTACAAGTTTGAGTGAACTGACTGTGTTCTATTTATTTGCATTTAACATCATTTGATAATGAAGATAATCTGGAGATGAGAAAGCAAATAATATTAAAGTGGTTCATAATGCCATTTCAGTACATAATACTGTTCTTCAAAAGACCTGAATATGCAAATAACAGCACAAAAGCAAGCTGTTTCCAAAATAACACTATTACATTCTAAGATAACAGCACTGAATTTGTCAAAAAAAAGCCACTACATATTGATTTTCCAAAATAAAACAAGTGTTCCATAATTTCTTCATGGGTCCGTGATTGGTCCCCTCCTAAATGATAGTTTTTCTCTGAATGTGGTTGTTGTTGTTGGTTGAGGCACTTGAGTCTGTTCGCATGCAGAATTTTGGGTTGCTTGAGGCACTTTACTCTGTTGGCATGAAGGATTTTGAGTTGGTTGATTTGTTGCTGCTGGCATAACTGGTTCAGATGCAGTAATCTGAATTTGTTGACCACCACTGATATCAGTTGCCTGAGTTGGCTGATTTGCTTGTGTTTCTTCAGCAGTTGGAGTTGGTTCCTGCTGTGGTGGAGGTGCCTGCGGACAAGTATTTCTTTTGTGTCCAAGTGCTCTACAAATGGCACATCTTTTACGGGTTCCACCTTGCCTGACTTGGGTGTCATCCTTCCTCAGCTCCCAGGACTCCAGCCTTCGTTTCTTTTTTGGTCTTTCAGGCAGCACTCTTTTAGCAGGAGGTAACACATCAGCATAAGATGTCATCTCCCACAGATGAGGTCTATTAACAGGATATATGAGGGACAAATAGGTCTCCTCGTATGTTGACTTCAAAAACCAGTGTGGGAGGTAATCCTCTGCATTGAAATTGAGAAATCGGATGGCAGTGATTGCGTGACAGCAGGGAATTGATGTTATTGCCCACTTCCTGTAGCTACACTCCTGTTTATCTAAATCCACCACATATTTCTCCCTAATCATAGCAGTATGGCTTACCTCAAATAGTTGTTGTCCAAACCAGCTGCATTGAATACAAGATATAATTAAAAAACAGCCAGAAGACATTCATATTTAATGAAACATTATTACAATTAGGTGCATCAAATACATTTACCTTGGTAACCAATATTTGGTCTTTTGTGCTTCCTTGTCCAATCTGTCTTGAATTTTTGGGCAAATAGAACCATGAAATGCATTTACCTTCTTTCTATTGGAAGCCCATCTCTGCATCAGATACATTCGAATTTCTTCCATCATGGTTATGATGGGTTTACTCCTGGAATCTACTATAGTGCTATTGAAACCCTCAGACATGTTGTTCACAACAGTGTCAAACGCAGGTCTTGATGTAAATCTGGACCTGGACCAGAATTTGATTGCAGGGAAGAAACCATTTTAATTTGAAATCAGTTTAAATCCAAAACAGTACTTATAAAAAAATATTTAAAAACATGCCTTGGGGGAATCTGTATGAGATGCTTAAAAGCATCAACATTCAACTCTTTAATCTCCCTCATCACAGCCTCCCATGCTTGTGGGTGTGTGGCATATGCTGCTTTCCAGAGTAGTCTCTTCAGATTTTTTCCAGGGAATTTTTTGCGGAAGTTGGCATATATATGACGTACACAGAATCTTTGGTCCACACCAGGCAACAGTTCTTGCAATGCTGGAAGCAGTCCCTGTAATTTTTAGAGCATAACAATTGATTGGTCAAATATTAAGGAATCACAATTAAACATCAAATAGCACATGGATATAGTTACTTACTTTTTGTTGGTCTGACATGAAAGTGATCTTAGAACAAATTTCAGCTCCTCCTAGGTCTTCTATCATCAAATCAAGAAACCATGTCCATGTTTCCTTGTTCTCTACTTCTACCACAGCGTATGCCAATGGAAGCATTTGGTCATTTCCATCTCTGCCCACAGCTGTTAACAGTTCTCCCCCATATCTTCCCTTCAAAAAACAGCCATCTACACCAATAATAGGCCTACAACAGAAGAAGCTATCTTTACAAGCCTTGAGGCATACATATAGTCGTTTGAAAATTGGGTTGCCCTCATTCTCATCAACATGGACTTTGACAGTGGAACCTGGATTTGACCTTAACAACTCATGTGCATAGTCATAAACACGTTTATATTGTTCTTTGAATGACCCATCAATGTTCTTGTATGCCATACTCTTAGCCCTAAAGGCCATTGATCTTGAAACACCAATGTTCCATTTTCTCCCAATTTTGTTTTTCAAATCAGTCAACTTCATATTTGGGTTCTTTTTGAGTGATTTTTCCAGCCTTCCACATAACCACTTTGAAGTCATCAAACGCACATTGAATTCCCTACTACATGTGTGATTGTTGATAATTCTCCTTAACTGCCATGTACTTTGTGGTGCTTTATAAGCACAATATGCATACCACTTGCATTTACCCTTGGCACCCAAACACTTCACACAAATTCTCCTTTTGTCATTTCTAAAAATTTTTAACTTTCTCCCACTTTGGACACCATAAGTTCTAATAGCGTCAGTGAATTCTTCCTTATCAATAAAGTACGTCCCAACTTCCCAATTATAGTCTTCCATACTTTTGGGCATGGAGAATATCCCAAAGTTACCATACCTATCTCTATCATCATCACTTGCATCACTATTTCCACAACTATCTAAAGTCTCGGACTCCCATTCCTTATCAGACAACCCCCTGTCAAACACATTTTCACCCTTTGGGTCACTTCCTCCTTCAATAGTAACATCAAACAAATCGTCCTCCAATTCCTCGGTTTCAATTCTAACATCAAATAACTCATCCTCACCCATTACTTCCTCTTCAGAATCAGTCCAACTCCTCACTTCATAATCATCATCACCCTCATAGTCTGTTTCCTCACTCTCCACAGCATGTTCTTCATCATGCTCAACCTCCACTTCACCCTCATTCTCAGTTGCACCACCCACTTCAGCAGGTTCTTCATCATGCTCAACCTCCACTTCACCCTCATTCTCAGTTGCACCACCAACTTCAGCAGGTTGGTCATCATGCTCAACCTCCACTTCACCCTCACCCTTATCTGCAGGAGCTTCACCAACTTCCACCCCAACATGTTCTACATCAACTGCAGCCTCCATATCACCCTCACCTTCACCTGCAGCTTCCACCTCAACTGCAGCTTCCACCTCAACCCCACCCACCACAGCAGGTTCTTCATCACCCCGAGTCTCCACATCAACCTCACCCTCAACTGCACCATCCACACGAACTTCTGTCTCAGTCCCACCCTCTATCATATGTACTACTACAGGCTCACAGACGAAGTGCACCACATATAGGTGCACTTGACCATTTAGTGTGGCGATGTTCACCATGTGACATGCACCTCTATCATCGCTCAGTAATTCCAGCCTTCCATCCAATACAACACCTCCACCTACTGAATACCACAATTCTTTGACATTGATGTATCCCATTTCCCTCAAAATGGACATAATCTCAAAGTAACTCCATTTGTCTGGGTCACATGACAAAATATTACTCTCTCCAACGTATTTCAGTGACCCATCGTTAACAAACCTTCCCCCATGGTGAAAAACAACTTCGAAATTTTCTTCCATATGAAGTACTATATTCCTATCTATATATCCCTGTCACATATGAAAATGCCCAAACAATCAAAAAGAAATTACAAACCATACCATCCAACACACAAAGACAGCGACAAAATGAACAAAGGGGGACCACACAGTAAACGCAACACCGTCACCGTCACCGTCACATGTAATGGGGGACCAAATGAATAAAGAAATCTGAAAGTGGGGGACCAACACCGGCACCGAAATACAAATAACAACAACACAAGAATAAAAGCACACAAAACAATAAACACATTGAACAAAACCCCAAAAATTACCACAATGTCAGACAAAACTAAAAACCCTAAATGGCAGTGAATGCCTGCGCGAGTGGTTCGTCTACTGAATGGCAGGAACACATACCTTTCTTCCACCGCTAAACCCACGTCGCTGTCAAGGATGCTTCCGATCATGTACTGATTGCCAGTGAAAGCAAGCGCGAATCGATTCGTCGGTCTCGTCTTCTCCCCTCTTTTGTTCTTCGAACTACACCAGTAACTTTACCAAAATTCCTTTTTAATTTTTTGCCTTCTACAATTAATTTTTACCATAACGTTAAATTACTTCTCACACCAACAATATCCACGTCACTAATTCTCTGATGGCCACGTGTTATTTTCTTGCTTCTCAGACCAACTTAAATCAGTCAACGTTAACCACTGTAACGGCGTCTAAATTATTGGACCCAATTGATGCACATAAACGTATTTGGGTACGCAATTGATACTTTTTTAGAAGCGGGTACCAATTTGACACTCTAGTACCAAACTGGGTACCTTGCGATTAATTAAACAAAAAAAAAATGCATTTAACTTTAATTTCTTTTAATAAAAACTTCTAATTAAACTTTTTCAGCAGCTACATGAACGCTATTCATATTTGAACTGCCCCAAATGTTCCATATAAAAAATTAAACAGACAAAAAATAAATGCAAATTTAAAAGTTAAGAATGTTCATACTATTCTGAAGGAGTAGATCAACTTGCAGAGTTATTATAATTTAACTTCTTTCATTGTCAGTTTCTTCTAATTCACTTATTAAAGATTAATTTTGTTTATTAATGACATTATGTTACTAATTAATCTAACGTGATTATAAAGTTTAATTATATCATCTTATTCATATTTATTGTAATTTAACCTAAACTTTCGTGTTTCAGTTCCCATTATCTCTTTTTAAATAAATAATGAACTTTATCCATTATCTATTTCTTCCAAAAGTACCAAAAGTAACCACTCAACTCAAAATTCGATGAATAAACGAATATAAGATTATCTAGAAAAAGAAGAACAAGTGTAAAAAATGTATTTTTGTCTTTGTTTTAACTAATATTAATTACCTTATGTCACAACTGTTTTTCTATTTTTAATGTTTTAAAATGTGTTTGACTAAGCATGATTTAGTTTTTGTTTTAAAATATATTTGACTTACATAATTATTTTTTGGGTTAAATATGTGTTTGTCCTTTAAGTTTCAGTGAAATTTGGAATTAGCCTTTCTTTAAAATTTTGACAAATTTAGTCTTTTATCTTTCGAAATACGTAAATTTAGTCCTTTTAACCAAATTTTATTAAGTTGATCTGACATTGCAAGCCCATTTAATGATAGTATTTGAATTGTTTGTACCGTTTGACACATTTTTGTTTTAATGTTAACTAAAATATTATCATAAAATACATTTAAAATATCAAATAAACTTAACAAAATTTGATAAAATTGATTAAATTCACGCATTTCTAAAGATGAATGACTAAATTGGTATAAAATTTTGAAAATAGACTAATTCTAAAATTCACTAATTTGAGAAATCAAAAACATATTTAACCCATATTTCTTTATAGTCTTATTAGGTTATTATTGATAAAAAAAAAAAAAAAGGTTTGACCACAACATTTGTTTAAGGCAAAGTTTTGAATAAAAAGTTGTGAAAGTGATTCAAAGAATATTTATGGTGGGTTAGGCAACAATGTAACATTTGACAAATGTGGAATAGGTACCTAACCCACATAAGAAACAACAACCTTCACTAAAATATTCTAAAAGAATAACATGCGTTTCTTTTCTTGACTCAAACTAGGTTATTGTTTCTCACATGGAAATTTCAATTTTTACCATCGAATATTTTAGCTTTAATTGAGTATGATTCAAAGAACACTTGAGTGACGGAAAAAAATAATTCAATTTTTAAGTTAGCATAGAAAATATTTTATTAACAAGTAGTATCGCGAATATAGTATTTTTTAAATATGCGTGATATTACATTAATATGTGATGTTAATATAATGTTATTAAGTTAATATATAAAATAAAATCATATTTATTAAAAATAAAGTGAAATATATAAGAAAAGATGAGAGAATAGTTGTTGATAAATAAAGAAAAAAAGTTTGTAAAAATAACGGTTAATTTTAAAAAATTAATGAATAATTATATTTTTAATAGTAAAATTGATATTTTGAGATGTGGACAAAAAAAGATAATCTCTTTATATATTGTTATAGATGATACCGAAACATTCAATTTAAGTTTGAATTGGATTTAGAATTATTAAAATGATTCTCATCGGATGGATGCATAAGCTTATAAAAACAGGTTAGATAAGATTTTTCTTTTTTAAATTGTATTTTTAAAACAAAGTTTTAAGTTTTATTATTTTATCATATATTAAATTACAATATTTAAAAATAAAATTAATTATATATATGTATATTAAGGTTTGTAGATTTTTTTTATTTTTCGAAATAAGTCAAAATGGTGTGCTAGTTAAATATCATTCATATTTTCCTCAACTTAACGTGTGGAATCAAGGGGACATTCTAGTTAGACACCACTGATTGAGATTCTCCTGATTTCAGTATTAGTTTATTCATAATTTTTTATTTTTTATTTTTAATACTTAAAAACTATTATTTTTAATCTATAGCCATAATTTTGAGATAAATAAATAATATGTATTTGAATCGCAATTTTTCATTACCATATTTTATTACGTTCAAAAATCTTTTCAAAAATATATAATCAGAATTTTTCAATGAAATTATATATATATATATATATATAAAAAATAAATTAACAATAATATATATAATAATTAATAATAATATATTATTTTTAATTATAAGAATAAAATTATAATTTTATTTTTTAATTTGTTTAAACTTTTTTATTTATCATATTAATTACATTACTCACAAATTTCATTCTCAAATTCTCTCATTTTTACTTTTAAATTTTCTCAAAGAAAAACACAAATTTATCTACTCAAGTTCATTCACAAAGTCTCTCTCAAACTCATCTATTCAAAGAAATAAATCAAAGTAAATATCAGTTACATATGAATGAACAGTATCCTAATTTATTATTCTAAACTTCAAAAAAATATATGATATGTATAAGGAAATACATGGTTGTAGTTATTAAGTAGATTATGTTGACGTTGTGAATACCATTTGTGTAGTAGTAAATTTATAAGGAGAAAAAAATTGTTTTGATGAAGTAGGAAGCATCAATAAGTTTGAATATAGATTAGCACCAGTGCAGGAAGGGCCTTTGGCAGCGGTTGTTTTTAATATTCTGCACCGGTTCGGGAACCGAAGCATATTGGGGCGAGGCCAAAAGATCATAGCTTTTGGCCTCGGTTAAGAACCGAAGCCATAGAGGGCGCTTCTGCCTCGGTTTTCACTGCACCCGAGGCCATAGACCCTGCCTTTTGCCTCAGTTTTCACTGCACCCGAGGCCATATGGGCCTTTTTTTTTTAAAAAAAAAATTCGATAACCCTTTTGGCCTCGGTTTTTGTTGCACCCGAGGCCATATGGGCTTTTTTGGCCTCGGTTTATGATGCACCCGAGGCCATATGGGTTTTTTTTTGTTTTTTTTTTTAAATTTGAT
>Ga0209589_1000713_pt1 | contig 48845 bp, 27 predicted proteins | sample CowpeawhiteBW_FD_187525 | JGI IMG/M metagenome (GOLD analysis project Ga0209589, IMG submission 187525) | Root nodule microbial communities of legume samples collected from California USA - Cow pea white BW (SPAdes) (version 2) | ecosystem: Host-associated > Plants > Roots > Nodule | place: USA...
TATATATATCAACAGAAGTAAAATATATTTTCTGAGATCTACATTTTTGTTTTTTTTATGCACTAGCTGGTTCAGTTCTATTTTTTCTAGAAAAAATAAACTTATCTTTTGATCTATAAAGTTTAATTATCTTGCATGCAAGAGTAATGGGTTCAGTTTTAATTTTTTTTTTTTGAAAAGAAAATAAATTTGCTGATCTTTTTCATTAAAACAATTTGATTATGTCACGTGGAATGGATTCAATTATATTTTTTTTAAGAAAAATAAACTTCGGTTTACTCGTGCTTGAATAACACAAAATAAGTTTTACTCGTGCTTCAATAACACAAATAGGTGTCGCTCGATTTCTGAACATTTTTGTTTTCTGGTCAGATCGATCTCATAACATTTTTATTTATTGGTTATAAAATTACTAGACTCCATACACAAATAATAAAAAAAACAATAATCAAAATTGTAAATTTTTAGCAAAACAGGACTATAAAGCATCTTAGTTTCAGTTATAAAATTTAATTAACAATATTTATTGATCATCTCACTCTCTCACTCATGTAAAGTGTAACTTAATAGTCTACAAAAAATGTTGACAAATAAACCTATAATTTACTGTAACTGCCAAACAAATAATTAAACTAAAAAACAACAACTAAATACAACTAAATCTCAACTACATCCACATTTCTCAGGAAAAATATTATATAAATACATTTGAGAGTTTTAACCTTACAATAATAATAATAATTCAAATATGAAATTTCTAAAATTTCTAATTGGCACCGATAAATAAAGCGACATTGACATGTATAGTGACAGTAAAACAAATTGAAAAGCATTATTTACAATCATGCAGCATGTTTTAAGTTTTTTTTATCTAACTTTGTTTTTAATTTATGCATCAAAACTTGAAGATAACTATGATTAGGTGAAATGTTAATTTGCTAACTCAAAAACACGTCCTTTCTTCAGTTGTCTGTATTTTTTAATGTAAAATTGTACTTTCAATTAAAAGATATATGAATAGAATAACTTGTCCTTTTAAATTGTTTCCTAACATAGAGAAAGGGTATTTTGGTTCCAAAACACATGCACAATACGAAATTCAAGAAGAAACGTGTCAAGTGCTAACATTTTTTTTTTTTCATTATAAGCAACCAATACTCTTTAGATGAATGATGAGAACAATAGATTTTCATGCTAAACATTGTGAAGCAAACAAGTCTTGCTAGAAACTCAATTTCGCTGTCTTTCCGACCTTGGGAACAAATTCAGAGAAATTGCAACGTTTAATGTAACCAAAACAACTCCATATGTTTTCACCTTGCAGAATAAAAACTACCATTGTTCATTTCACCATTGTTCGTTTCACCGGTCATGACCTTTTCACAAAAACTGATACATATATAAATATATAATATCTAATATTGTCACGATTTTGGTTGCGACAATAATTATATCGACACAAGGTCGAACAACACAAGGTCGAACAGACAACGAGATAAAGATTAATCTAGCAAGAGAGTGTTCACTTGACAAAGAAAAGCACGAAAACCACTCACCAGAGTTTCTTCCATGAATCAATAATGAAAGTGTTTGTCTGTGAGGTAGAATTGAGATGAAAGTGTTGAGAGAGAAGAGGAAGGTGGTGATTGGGTTTGGCATGGCGATGTGTATAAATAAGAGAGAGTAATACTAACCAGCAAGCTTGACTTTCAGGTATGTGTGAATGCAACAATGGAGAATTCGAAGATATATATAATAGATTTGGCAGAGAGAAAAGGGGTAGATACAAGAATTTCAAGACGTTGAAGAGTAAATGAAAGCAACCACATCCACCAACTAGATACCCCTCTACCAAATTGTTTCTTAAAAACTTTAAACAATTTGAAAAAGTCACAAGCAACAACATTGGATTGGAGTTTTATGCTGAAATTGATATCAAATATATGTCACACCTACCCTACTGCATATTTACTTCAATTTCTTTAAAAAAAAAAACTTTAAGTTGTATTTTTTTTCTTTTCTTGTTTTTAATATATCCTTCTTAATTCTAATTTTTAAAAATAATTTCATTTACTGCTAGCTTAAATTGAATTCTTCTTTACCATCTCAACAACTGCTTTTAAAATTTTTATTAGGTGTAATAACTTGTGTCCTGGATATGAGTGTGAAGTTTAATACTTTTTTTGTTGTAACTTATATGCTGTAAAATTGGTATTCACGTGCCTTATTTTATTTTAACTTATCTGAACATTTGTTTTTAATTTTTAGGAAATACATTTGCATATGCATACATTCCCATATACAAATTGTCATATTATCAATTATTGACTGAAAAAAAAATCACTAGGTTAAAATATAATTTATTGACAAAAAATTGTATGGATAAATTTTATCGATGAATTACATAATTTTATTTATCGATAAAAATACTCATCGATAACAAATCTACTAATAAAATTCATCAAAAAATTTGTCAAAATTTTTGTTTTTATGGATATTTTTATTAATAAAATGAAAGACAAAGTTTTTGTTTTAGAGCTTTGGTAAATTTTGCCGATAAGAGATTTTTTCAAAATTCATGGATAATTATATTTTTTGAAAATTTGTTTATAAATTTATCGATAAGACGAATATTAATTTTCCCACAAAATCCAATAAAATATTTATTATAAATAAAATGAAGATGTATAATTAGAGAATAATATAAAAAGAAGATGGAAGAGAAAAGTAAACATAGCGGTGGCAATGAGCTAAAGGTGGTATGTGTGAAGGTGGCAAGAGCGGACATAATGAGAATGGAAAAAGTCGAAAAAGTGGGGTGGGAATGAATAAGTAAAAGATACTAACAAAATTTTTTTTTGACGATATTTACCAACAAATGAATATCAATGGATATTTGTCATTATATATATCAATGAAATTTTAATCAATAATTACGAACCAATTATTTTATTCGTCAATAAAATTTATGAACAAACATTTTATTAAATAAATTTTTTATCGTAAGTTATCGATAATTTAAATTTGTTGACAAATTATTTATATTACAACAAAATTTTATTTCTAAATAAATTTACCATTAAATTATTCTTTTGTCCTTGTATTTGTCAAATAATATCAAATTGATTCACTAATAATGTTTTGTTCTCTCAATTTGGTCTTTGTTTTTATAAAAATGATTCAATTTGGTTATTGTCGTTCATTTTGACCTTCAATATCACATATCAATTTCTAGTTTTTTTGAATTTTTATTTTATTTTTATTTTTTACACGTGTCACATCAGGATTGTGCCACATGTCAAAATGATTTAATTTGGTCCTTACATTTGTTTTTAGTTTTAATTTAGTCACAAATTTTGTAAAAATGAAGCAATATTGTCCCTCCTTAAATTGACACTCAATTTACTTTTTGTATAAATCTTATGATGATATTCTTACTAAAATTGACATTTTTATTAAATATTTGTAGAAATATTTTTAAACAATTTTCTTTTTAGTTTTATTATTAAACAAAGTTAAATCCCAAACTTAATTTTAACAATTAACAATTTTGTCACCATATATAAAGATATCAAGTGTATAATATTATGAAGATTAAAAATCAAAACAAAACCAAAATTTAATGTTTTGTATAAAATTTAAAGTTAATTTAAAGTATTTCTATAAATATTTAATAAAAATATTAATTTTACTAAGATCACCATAAGATTTATTAAAAAAGTAGATTTAGTGTCAATTTAAAGAGGACAATATTGTTTCACTTTTACAAAAAATTGGATTAAATTAAAACTAAAAATAAATATAAAGACTAAATTGAATCATTTTGACACGTGGTACAATCGTAAAGTGACATGTGTAAAAAAAATCAAATAAACCAGAAATTGACACGTAGCGTTGATTTTAACACCGTCTAACAGAAAAGACTAAATTAAATCATTTTAAAACAAAATTAGTACCAAATTGTGACAGTAAAAAAATTGAGATCCAAACTGATAAATAGAAGGATTAAAAGAGTAATTTAACCTAAATTTATTATATATATATATATATATATATATATATGTAAATCTCGTATTATCTGATTAAATATAAATTAATTGCTTAAAATGAAATCTGGATCATTGTAATTATTAATCAATTTCTGCATAGATATTAGAAAAGAAAAAGAAAATTCAACTTTGTTATGATAAAATAAAAATTTCCGTGAGTTACACACTTTTAAAAATAAATTAGCAATACAGTTTTGAAATTATAATGCCCTGTTATTTTTTCTGATAATTTGGACATTATAATTTACTTTCTTAAAAGATATTAACCCCTTTGTGTTATTACTTTTAATTGTAATACAAACAATTGCTGAATAGTAAAGTATAATTTTCTTCCACAAAAATAATTTAAATGATAAATAACTTCCATTTTTTTAAGTCATCTTAAAATATGTATATTTTTATAAGATGATTCATTGCCATTATATTCAATATAGTATAAATAAGAGATATGTGGATATGTTTAACAAAATAATATAAAACAAAGCTAATATAAAATGCATGATATGTTTTAATTACAATAAAATAATAATAATAATAAGTTACATTGACTAAATGAAAAAAAAAAAGAAATATAAATTAGAAGATATAATAGATATGTTATAAAATAAGAGTAATATGAAATGCATAATATTTTTTAACTATAATAAAATAACAATAAAGTCTTCTAATGCCCATTAGATTTAAAAAAATTAGAACAATTTACATTGATTAATAAGTGAAAAAATAATAATAAACTCTGGTGAGTCTCAATTATCAACCTGAATAACAATTAAAAATAGACCTGCGAAATTAATATATTTTATATGTCTATTCGTATTTTTACTTATGTACGTTTGTGTATTTTTATTATTACTTTAGTTAAAAGAAATGATGTTTTAAGTGTTCTTACTTAATATAATTGGAAGAGTTATCATTAATCCTTATTGTGTACTTTGATTTTAAAGGTTACTACTACCACTATTTTTAGTATCTTTAATTTTAATTTGTACTACAATAGATGTGAAACTCTTGAGCTTATGTTTATTTTCCTTTTATTTTTTTAATTATTATTTTATTTTTCCCTTTTTCTATTTTATATTGCTTGTTTTCTTTATAAAGTTTTCATTTCAATTATTATCTCTTTCACCTATAGGCCCTATCTTATGAATGTTAGTGAGTTATTGATCAATTTTATCTCATCAGAATTGAATTCTAGAAAAATACCTTTTTACTTTAATATACTCTTTTATTTTATTTTTAACTTACTTTATGTTTTCATTTACTTTGTTAGTTGACAAAATTTGTTCTCTCAACTATATCATTCTTTGATATGAATTTTGTTTGGTGAATTTCTCTATTTATTTAGGAATTTGGTACATTTTCAATCATTTTTAAACTATTACTTGAAGTGCAAATAACTTGCGTTAAGAAAAGCTATCTTTAGATGTAGATGCATGAGTCAAAATGAGTTTATAGTCGTTAAATGAGGTAAATTATATTTTTATTGAGTTCTTTGTAAAAATTTAAATTTGTTAGAATAATCATAGTTGAATAGAAAATAATTTAGGTTTGAATTATTAGTTTTTGCAAGACTTATAGAGTGTAAAAATATTATCACTTAAACAACTATTTTTACGTTAAATTTAGAATAAATCAAATAAAAATAATAATAACTAATTAAAATCATTATTTTTTTATTAGTTTGGACTTTTTCCTAAAAGAAAGCGATTTGATTCATCATGCAATTTGATACTTTAAAGCGGACTCAAAGTGAATAAAATCGAAAACAATTATTTAATTATTCTTATATTTTATTAATGCTTATAAATTTGTGATAGATTGCTAACATAATGTGTTTAAATATTGATTGAGGTGAATGAAATCTTATGCTAGTTAATGCCAGTAAATTATGATTAACTAAATTCTCTTGAAGAAATAATAAATTAAAATATTAAATTTTGATTCATGAATAAATTTATAAATTTTGATTTAATTGGTATAATTACTGGCATAAGAAGATGTTTAAAAGATGAGTGGGAACATCGTGGCATGTCTGAGCTGTGTTGTTGAAACAAAGCTTGGTCGGTTGCGACATCATCGTGCTCTGCAATTCTCTGTCTGTTTTTTCACTGTGACTGAAGCCAAAAGGAATAATCTCTTTGAGAAGTGAAGATGAGCCACGAGCTGAAGGAGACGTACGCGTGCATGCCCACGACGGAGCGCGGCCGCGGGATTCTGATCTCCGGCGACGCCAAGTCCAACTCCATCGTCTACACCAACGCCAGATCGGTGGTCATCATGAGCCTCGAGAACCCCCTTCAAGTCTCTGTCTACGGGGAACATGCCTATCCCGCCACCGTCGCGCGCTTCTCCCCCAACGGCGAGTGGGTCGCCTCCGCCGACGCCTCCGGTACCGTCAGGATCTGGGGCACGCGAAACGACTTCGTTTTGAAGAAGGAGTTCAGAGTCCTCTCCGGGCGCATCGACGACCTGCAGTGGTCCCCCGACGGCCTCCGAATCGTTGCCTGCGGCGAAGGCAAAGGGAAGTCCTTCGTCCGCGCTTTCATGTTAGTTCTCCCGACAAACTTCTAGAATCTTCTCGAAGCTTCTCTGTGTGTGTGTGTGATCTGTTCTGTTTGACTTCGTTTGACTTTAAGATCCCTTTTGTTGATAATGTTGTTTACTGTGCGATGAAGGTGGGATTCGGGGACTAATGTCGGAGAATTTGACGGTCACTCGCGCCGGGTTTTGAGTTGTGCATATAAACCCACGAGACCATTTCGTGTTGTTACCTGTGGAGAGGATTTTCTGGTTAACTTTTATGAGGGACCTCCCTTTAGATTTAAGCTTTCTCACAGGTATGTGTTGTGTATTACTATGAGAAAATAAACTTTACAACATGGTATTTTAGGCATCACTTACATCTTTTGCTACAGCTGAGAACAGTGTTTCTCTGAAAGTAGCTTCTGTGCTCTAGTCCTTTTGAAAAAGATGAAAACGTTTGAGATGTACGCAGCTACTTTAAAGGGTTTTCAGATGGAATTGAAACTGTTGCATATTGCTATTATTTGTAAATGTATGATCATTTGGAGCTGAGTTTCTCTGAGAATTTTATTTTGTAAAGATTTTTCGTGCGTCTGTTTTGGTTTGTTCTTCTCTTTGGCACTGATATTGGGATAATTTGGTTATGTACAGGGATCATTCGAATTTTGTTAATTGTGTAAGATATTCTCCAGATGGCAGTAAATTTATAAGCGTAAGTTCTGACAAAAGTGGTTTCATATTCGATGGAAAAAGTGCTGAGAAGATTGGTGAGTTGTCTTCTGAAGGTGGGCATACTGGAAGTATTTATGCTGTTAGCTGGAGTCCTGATGGAAAACAGGTAAGTTAACTTCGGAGTATACATGGCAATACACTTATACCCTGATGTACTTGGATAGAAACTTGGTGTCTTATTGAGTAGAAATAGGGTGAACCTCAATTCCAAAGATAGAAGGCTGCAGCACCTCCCAATTCTCTCTCAGATAAAAAGATAATTTCCTCTTAACCTCCCCTGTTATTTATAGGCAGCAAAACCTTGTTTCTTTAACCAACAAATCACATAAACTGCTATTGTTCTAACTAAGGGGTATCTATCATACTGACCCCATTTTCCCCGTTGATATGATATCTCCTTTTCCCCTCTCCCTGATACATAACAATTGATCGCTTTCTTTTCTTTATGAAATTAACTCAATGCAAAACTTCAAACTTTGCTATGTGTGTATAAGCTTCTTTTTGACTTCTTGATGTTGTAACGTTTTTAACTTTTTGTTATGGTTTATTTTGTTATCTCGTCTTTTTGTGAAAAAGAAAATTCATCTTATGCAAAAGGATTTCATATGTATGAACGTTAAATTTTAGGTCTATGTTTTAACTTATAAAAGCAATAAGTGTTTGCAGTTTTACTTCTTCATGTTGTATTACCATGCATGTTTTGATTGCCTGTACCGTTGCTAGATATCTTAAGGCATGTTAGATACAGTTTGCATAGTTTAGGTAATTTTTGAGCATGTAGTTAAACAAACGGCTGTATTTGCAGAGTTGTTTTTTTTTGCCTCCATTTCTTTTCTACTTCTCTGTTTTTGTGCAAGTCTATTTTCTCCTTTTCTGCACTGCACATTTTTGGTAATGACAATCTGATTTACAGTTGTAATGCTGTCTATAATAGGTGCTGACTGTGTCTGCTGACAAGTCTGCCAAAGTATGGGACATATCAGAAGACAATAATGGAAAGGTGAAGAAAACTTTGACTTGTCCTGGCAGTGGTGGAGTTGAAGATATGCTAGTGGGGTGCCTATGGTTGAATGATTATCTTGTCACTGTTTCTCTGGGTGGGATAATATCTATATTTTTAGCAAGCGATCTTGATAAAGCCCCGACAGCATTTTCTGGACATATGAAAAATGTTTCCTCCTTATCTATTCTTAGAAGTAACCCTAAAGTGCTCTTGTCTAGCAGTTATGATGGCTTAATAGTTAAGTGGATTCAAGGGATTGGATATAGTGGAAAAGTACAAAGGAAGGAAGGTTCTCAAATCAAATGCTTAGTGGCTGTAGAAGAAGAGATTGTTACTTCTGGATTTGATAATAAGGTAAATTTTTTGCTTATATTCTTTGCTAATATGATACAGTTTTTTCAATTACCATCTCCTCCATTGGTTAAAAATCGCTGATGCTTGTCATTTGCATTTAAATAATATATTTTTTACGGGTTGAAATAAATTATTCATATGGCATTATCCATATTGGTAGTGAAGTTTCTGATAGGATATGGGGCCGGATTAGAAAATAATGGGAATAGGACTTGGAACAATAGATGAATTTGGCGCCAAGTATGAAGAAGCTTTTTGATTTGGGAAGTTTATTCCAGAAGGCAATAATTGGGAATAGAGACGAGAATTAGTTACACTGTTTGACTTGGCAAATTGGTTGGGGCCAAGTAGCCGAAAATATAGGAAGGAAGACAAGGGTGGGAGAGCCATTCATGGAGAATAGCTTTCTGCGAGGAGCCTTAGACTTTGGTTGAGTTCCTTCTTTGTAAGAGCTTTGGCCTAGTTACTTCATCAGTTTGGTACTCTGGTCTTAAATTGAAGGCTGTTGTGACTTCATTTTTTCTATCCAATGTATTTGTTTCTTATGATCCACTGATGATGCAAGGACCATTTTTCCCCAATGCGGTTTATTGAACTTGGTAAATGGTAACATTAACAATTGCTTTACTAAGTGGAAGGTGTTATAGTTTTTCGATTAATATTCTTGTAATCTTATTGTATCTTTCTTGGTATTACCTGGAACGACGAATTTTGTTTACTGACCATTATTTTTTGTGCTGTCAATTGTTCCTGGAAATTGATTTAAGAAATCGTTGTTTATGCTTTACATGATATCTCCATACCTGTTTTAGCGGTGCTAGAAAGCCCTGCAGCTATTGTGACATAGTCTTTCATTCATAGTACATTATGCTAACATATGACAAATTAGTCTTTTTGGGGGTAGGAAATTTCAAGGCATCTGCAAAATATGAATTTCTGTGAGGGTTTCTTCCTCTGACTGCCCCTCTTTCTTTCTCTTCTGACAAACAGATAAGGCGAGTTTCTTTACATGGGGATCAGTGTGGAGATGCTGAGGCCATTGATATAGGAAATCAACCAAAGGACTTGAGTGTTGCACTTCTTTCACCTGAACTTGCTCTAGTTTCAATTGATTCTGGAGTTGTCATGCTGCGTGGTACAAAAATTGTGTCGACCATTAATCTGGGGTTTGTTGTGACTGCATCTGCTGTCTCACCTGATGGAAGTGAAGCCATTATCGGTGGACAGGATGGTAAATTACACATATATTCTATTTCTGGTGATACTCTTGTAGAAGAGGCTGTCCTTGAGAAACATAGGGGTGCTATTAGTGTCATACGTTATTCTCCAGACGTTTCAATGTTTGCATCAGGGGATCTCAATCGAGAAGCTATAGTGTGGGACCGTGCCTCCCATGAGGTAAGTATTTTTTGTAATGCTTTCTCTCTAATGTGCATGTTTTGCTTTAGGATGTGTAAGAAATAACTTTTTGTGGCATTGATTATTTAACTGTTTCAAACATGTTTTCATTTCAGGTGAAGCTTAAGAACATGTTGTATCATACTGCTAGGATAAACTGTCTTGCATGGTCACCTGATAGCCGTAGGATTGCCACAGGATCTCTTGACATGTGTGTCATCATATATGAAGTTGATCAGCCTGCATCTAGTAGAATTACCATAAAGGGTGCTCATTTAGGTGGTGTTTATGGGTTAACATTCACCGACGAGTATAGTTTGGCTAGCTCAGGTGAGGATGCTTTTATCCGGGTTTGGAAGATAACCCCTCCTTGACCCTGATCGAGTTCAATTTGGAAGATAAGTGAATGTGGGAAAACATTGTTGGATTTCAAATTTCTTGCTTTAGAAGGCTTCTAAAATTCAAGACTGATGAGGATATGCTTATCATCGTAAGTTGTTCTTATCACATTCCTCTTTCACCCTGCTTGACATTGCGGTTTAAAGTTGAGGCTATTTTGTTGTTGCCTTTTATGAGTAACTGCTTTGTATGAGTTTCAATCTCTAGACTTTGATGGTGCCAGTGTACATCACTATTTGTCTTGGTTTTCTCTGGATAAAACCAATTTATGATACCAGAGATTTTAATAGTTGCGAAAACTGTCAAAAGAATCTTGTTGTGTACATTATTACAGGGAATCAATATGTATAGTGTGAGTTTTTGTGTTAAAAGTGTTGATAGATCAGAGAGCACAGACAACGAATTTTCCCCATTTAAAAACCTCAGTTCTTTGGAGGATATACTGAAATGGGGTGCCCCTATTTGAGGCCATATTGGCTGTAATGTTTGTCTGTAGTTGGAATGCAGATATGTATGTTTGTTAATCTATTCAATGTGATTGCCAAAGAAAAAATACGCAAAGCCTCTGTTTGTGATCTACGTTCCTTGCAACTTCTCTGTAAACTGATAGGAGATTCATCATTTTTAGATCAAATTGGTCATCTTAAGATTACAAAACTTGAAATTGGATCCATTCTCACTACAAAACTAAAGTTTTCGTGTTTGGTTTTCACACAAAGCAGCAATCTTTGAAGTGAAAATGCAGTAAGCTTCATAGTTTAGCTTCTGATAGGGCACTTATAATTATATCTCCGAAAATATTTAGCACAAACGTTTTCTCAAAATTAAAAGTTAAGATCATTAGGGTAATCTTTACCTACTGCGTTTTAATTTCTTCCTAAGCCTCACCAACAGAACAAAAACAATATTCTTGATAAAGTAACAACCAGAGGGTAATTGAAAGGACAAATGCTGTATCTCCCAATAAAACATGTGAATGTTTAGCCCTACCACTTATGAGAGACCTAGCAAGTTAACATATTATAAAGCCTTAGTTAAATTTGAAGTTCCTTACAAGGTTTGGTAAATTGATACGATATTAATCACGAAATCTAAACCGTTTTCGACACAAGAAGATAAGTGTAAGGGGAAATAACAATCACTTCATTCATTTAATGAAAAAAAAAAACCTATAAAGATTTAATTGGAAGTTTTTGAAAGATACTCAACTGAAAAAATTTATAGAATTGAAACTTACCTAATTCTATTTTCATAACTGAAAATGTATAGATTTGAAACTTAACTAATTCTTTTTTTTTTTTTTAAATCCTAATAATCTTTGGTACGTTCAATTGAGTTTATTAAAATTTTGTAATACATTAAGTTAAAAAATATATATAACTTTCAATTTAGTTTATGACATCTATTTTTTCTATTAATTAGATGACGTAATTGTTATCTTTCTTATCTCTCGTTACCTTGATTAGGTGTCATCATCTATTATTTTTTAATATTATAGTTTGATATTTTTATAATTTATCTAACATATATGTCACAGTTTTTATTACTAATTTTAATTAGTATAATTTCTCATTTTTTTTCACAACCTAACATTATATATCCTCGGTCTTCATCGACAAATTATTGCTTTTCTCTTCATAGAATGGATACAGATCGCATCTAAATAATATGATTTTCTTTAACATCGAAAACTTCCGAAAGACATTGTCAATAAGGTCTAAAACAAATAGGGAGACACAAATGTGGTTAAAGATCTTTTCGGTAATAATAAATAATGGATGATACGTTAAAAAATAAGAGAAAAAGTGTAATAGTTGAAATTAATAATGAAAATTGTGATATAAATTTTAATTATAAAATTATAAAATATTGAATAATTTTAACCTTCTAAACTTTTTCCTATTCCGAATTCATCTTTGACTGACTTAAATATCAATAATTATTATCTTAGATTATCGTTACTAATTTATAAAAGAAATTGAGTAATCTTATTTTATTTATAAACCTGGGTTTATATATTTTTTCATATGAAAGTTGTGGTTGTTGAAAAACTATAGTTATATATATATACATATATATATATATATATATATATATATATATATATATATATATATATATATATATATATATATATATATATTCCGAAAGACATTGTCAATAAGGTCTAAAACAAATAGGAAGACACAAATGTGATTAAAGATCTTTTCGATAATCATAAATAATGGATGATATGTTAAAAAACAAGAGAAAAAGTGTAATAGTTGAAATTAATAATGAAAATTGTGATATAAATTTTAATTATAAAATTATAAAATATTGAATAATTTTAACCTTCTAAACTTTCTCCTATTCCGAATTCACCTTTGACTCACTTAAATATCAATAATTATTATCTTAGGTTATCGTTACTAATTTATAAAAGAAATTTAGTAATCTTATTTTATTTATAAACCTGGGTTTATATATTTTTTCATACGAAGGGGTTGTGTTCGTTGAGAAATTATAGTTATATATATATATATATATATATATATATATATATATATATATATATATATATATATATATATATATATATATATGACATTAGTTTTACACATATAAATTATTTGACACCACTATTAACCCAAAACCTTAAGGCAATGAGGTTATGGGTCTTCCATCTAATATAATGTTTAACATTGTCATTTCTACTTAATATGGAACTCTGACTCACACTTGGATCAAATTGAATTTCTTGTGAGATACAATTTCATTTTAACACCTCTAATATAGTGTTGGGTCTACAAACACCTCTAATATAGTGTTGGGTCTACAAACACCTCTAGGCTGTTTGGCCTCCTCGGCATGTGTGGGTCGCCAGGCCTGTCCGACCTGTATGGATCATCGGATCCACCCGATCTATCTTGGTCGTCGGACTCGTCTTGGTCGTTGAGCGACCCATTTTGGTCATTTTAAGGGTAAGATTGAGTGAAAAGAATTTCAAATTCTAGCTATTTTTAGGGTATTTGAATTTTTACTATAAGTTTTACTATTTGAATTTTGAGGGTATAATTTTTACTACTTTTAGGGTAAGATTGAATTTTAAATGCTTTATAATTTCTTTATCCAATTCATTATAAGAAAATCTAAATTCTTAAAAAAAAAATGAATTACTTCATTAAAATACCTTATCCAAACACACCATAAGACAATAAGATTATTGGTCTTTCATCTTACATAGTATTTAATATTGTTTTTCCTATCCAATATAAAACTTTGACTTACATTTAGATTACAACAATACTTCAATTTAAATTATGCATCTGCATCCTATACTTTAAAATTCTTTCTCAATACTTATTAATAAAATTTCAATTTGGATTACAACTGGTTTTAATTTGGGATCCGTAACCTATACTTTAAAATATCAATGCTTATTAATAAAGTATTTAATATATAAAGTAATAATATTTTTATTATCAATAAAGCATTTAATCTATAAATAATAAATTTTTATGATGACTAGTTTATAATTCTTTTATACTGATAACATTTAATTTATATAAATTTAATTTGGATTTAAACACATAATCATATACTTATCAAAATTTTAAGAATTTTTTAACACTTTTCGAATCGAATTACTTGCATAACTCTTTAAATGTGGTACACTAATGTTAGTAACGAACGATATACATTCTCTTTAAAAACAAGAGAAAAAAACACTGGTTGTCTGAAACTACGTAGTTTATACAAATACAAAATCATCGACCAATATACTACATCCTAACGCCAATAAATTAACATAGATCAACCAAACTTACACAAGGGTATAGGTCTTCACATTGTCTTTCATTAAAATAAAATATTTCTGAAAAATAATCCTAATGGAGAACAGAAAATAAAATTAAAATTGAACAAAATTACTCATGCACTTCGTTAAAAAGTGACAAGAAAACAAACAATGGCCAGTTATCGTTAAAAATAATTAACATATAGGAGATTGAATTTAATCAATAACGTTTGTACAAAACAAAACAAAACCACACAATCAGGACAACATAAAAACTAACAAACCATTGCCCAACCAGAATCTAATGAAAGATAAGCTCAAACAACTTCCAGGAACCATGGACGACGTTCAAAAAACTTCCAGGAACCATGTACGACATACTTTATTTACTACTACAATTAGAAAATTCCGGCTTTAATGAGAATATTGCTTAGCTCGACCAGGAAGGCTTCATTACGAAGAAAAAAATACGAAATTAGCGTTCAAGACTTGAAGATTGATCGCATAAGTTATAGGAAAACATACACTTAGAAGTTACATTCGGAAGTATAATAAACAGTAGAGCCCCTCTTTTAATTAGATGATCTCGAAATTTGTCTAAAGATAATATTGGTAGATGGAAACCAAGATGTTGAAATATCCATGTAAAGTAAAAACCAAAAACAACGTTTCAAAAATAAATAAAGGCCTCAAAGCCACGGTCTTGAACATAAAAATCAATTCTACAGTAAAGCAGTAATTTGTCCCAAAACTCAAAGCTGATTTGCATCTGAAAACACTAAAAGCTTAACCTAATAACGACCAATTGCCCAAACTCTGACCACGCCATCGGTATAACCACTAAACAAAGTGCTTCCATCTGCACTCCAGTTCAAACTCGTGCAGTAGATAACCTGCAAAATAGTCAAACCAGTTAAATACATTAAACAAGTCAAGCAGTCACAAACAAACATATCTAACAAGATAAAGTCCTAGAATTAATACAAATGTAACAGCTACTAACATAAAACTAACTGATAAGAAAAGAACTTCTGCATAGAAATTGTTCCAAATTCCAAGCCAATTGGATGTAAAACATTACAGAATCAATGGCATTACATTATCTCCCCGTCAAAAAAATTACATGGTTAACTAAACTTCCTCTCCAAAGTCACTTGACCACAATATACACAAAATTCTTTAAAAGTACATGTCAAGCAAAAAAAATCAATTGAAACTTCTCTGTAAACGAACAAATTGTAAAGATACACTAAATTGAAGACTAGTACTGAATAAATTGAAAGTTAAATCAAGCAAAAGGACCAAGTAACAATTCAAAGAAAAGACATAAGATTAAAATATTAATCATGATGTAAAACTCCAATACAATCCACGACAGAAGACATGATTATGTGAATTGTTAAATTCAACAACTATATATATCTATGATGAGTATAATCAATAAAAATTCACTAACTATAAGTGTAAAAACCAAAACCATATTCAAAAATACCTTCTTTTTGTTTGTGTTGCCACCAGTGGTACCATCAGCCTCAGTCTTGAGGTCCACCTTCAAATCCTCAACGATACTCTTACTCTCCAAATCCCAGATCTTGATGCTTTGCTCAGTGGCGGCGCACAGCCAGTACCTGTTGGGACTGAAGCAGAGGGCATGGATAATAGAGCCAGCATCGAGAGAGTAAAGACGCTTACCCTCAGCCAAATCCCACAGCAAAATAACTCCATCTTTTCCACCACTGGCACACAGAGAACCATCCGGAGAAACAGCAACAGTGTTCACATACCCACTGTGTCCAGCAAGGGTATTTCTCAGCTTGCAGTTCGTGAGGTTCCACACCTTAACAGTGCGGTCCCAAGACGCAGACACAATAGTCGGCTGAAGCGTGCTAGGGCTGAAACGCACACAGCTAACCCAATCAGAATGAGCATCGCTGTCTTGAATGGTGTACTTGCATTCTCCAAGGGTGTTCCACAGTTTGATCGTGCGGTCACGCGACGCCGACACGATCTGACGGTTGTCGATGGAGAACGCCACGGAGAGGACGTCCTTGGTGTGTCCAACAAAGCGGCGGGCGGAGGTGCCGGCTGCAAGGTCCCAGAGGCGGAGCTCGCCGTCCCAGGAGCCGGAGAGCGCAAACTGGCCGTCGGAAGAAAGAACAACATCCTGAACGAAGTGGGAGTGACCGGTCAAACGGCGGCGTGGGACACCGTAGGTCTTGTCCTCCTTCGTGAGATGCCACAAGATGATGGATTTGTCGCGCGACGCCGTGACTATCATGTCGGAGTTGTCAATGGGGGTGGCAATCGCCGTTACGACGTCGGTGTGGGCGCGCATGGTGCCGCGGAGAACGAGACCCTCTGCCATTTTTCTAACAGGAACACAAACACACGAAAGAGATTACTAGGGTTTTCGAGTTCCCGTACTCTGCGTGAGGCTTTTGTGTTTCTAAGCCACGCTATGACTCTCGCGAAAGAATATATAGTGAGTTGAAAACCTGATTAGGGTTTTGAGATGGATAGCAACTCAACATACTTTTCCTTCTTTTTTTTTTTTCAAGTGCAACTGTTTCGGCTTACTTCAGGCCCAGTATCCCCAACTTCTTTCAAGCCCAATAAAGAGATTTTCTTTATAATTTTTAATTAATTAGAATCTCTCGGTGTTTATCAATTTACATGTGTAATGAATAGAAAAAATTAGTTTGGTTAAATTTTAAGTAATTCGTACATTTAAATATTTTTACTTAGGTTTTTATTAAATATTTTGGTTATCACATATTTACAAATTTTATATTTTTAGTTAAGTTTTTATTTTTTTTTTCATGTGCTATCATATTTTAATTTGCTATCCTATTCAATTTTTTTCTCGGGTTTTTAATATTTTTATGCATATGTAAAAAGCAAATATAATTACATACATTTTTAAATTAACATTTTTCATTCACATTTTAATTACATTTATTAATAATATGAAAATGATGCGTTGATTCTTAGTTTACTCCATGTATGTAAAATATAAAATATTACGTATATTAATAGAAAGTATATTTTTTAAATAGTTTACTCTTTAGAATTTGAATTTTTTTCTTTCAATTATTAAGAATATGTTTTTTATTTTAGTAATAATTATTTTGAATTAATTTTAATTTTTTTATTATTATAAAGTAAAAGCAGATGCTTCACGGTAACTATAATTTTTCTGATTGACATCTATGCGGGTTAAAGGAGTGAAAAAATAAATAAAAAGTAGAAACTTAAGTTATTTAACTAAAGTAAACCAGAATATTAAAAAACTGTAGTTAATTTGATTGATGGAAGAAAATAATTTTTAAACCAATTTGATATAACAATAACTTTACAATAGAAATTAGAGTTAAAATAAATTTTAAATTAGTATGAAATTATTATTAAATCTTAATGAATATAAATATATATTTCAAAATAATAATTCTTAAATAAATTACTTTATAAAATATCAAAATTAAAATCATTTAATTTTACCTATTATTTTAGCGTTTTTTAATTATTTATCTATATAAAGTAATACGTTTATTAATGCATATTAAATTAGTTTATTTTATTTTATTTATTCTTTTAATTGTTTAGTTTATTGCGATGTAAAAACTAATATAAACAGGTATTAATAATATAATTATTAAAATAACAATAACAGATTTCTTAAACCTAATTAATAATAAAACGTTTATGAATATAATAGATTATAATTTATAATCAATTATATTAGAAATATTTTATTCTTATTTAGAAATTAATTAAGTCATAATGGTTATATTTTCTTTTCAAATCCACTCTCAGTGAGATAGAAAGTTGAAACTAAATCCTTTTTCTTAATCTTCACGTTTAAAAATGTATAGATTTCAAGCTTTATTATTATTTTTATCTGTGTATTTAAATGAATTTAAAAACATTGTTAATCATAAATTTAAATAAAATATAATATATTTAAAAAAAATTTCAAATAAACTCAATAAAAAGATTTAATTGTGTTTCAGTTTTGAAACTTTTCTATCCAATAAAATGAAAAAATAATACAAAGGATTGAAATAAAAGAAAATGATGTCGAGTTATTCCTTAAAGAATACAAAGGACAAATACTTGAAAGCTTGAAAAATGAATTCAATACACAATTTCTCGCCCAAACCATAATAATTCAATACACAATTATGCAAATTTATGGTATTCCAGTCATACTAGTTCAATTCAACAACAATTAGTAAATTAAACTATAGTATATACATATTTCCACAAATACGATATTATGATATCCATATTTAATATTATGATAATCTTATTCACCTAGTTAACATTTACGTTTAAATTTAAGATATGTTTGTATCCATGAGAATATTTATTTATAATATTCTAATACCAAATTATTTTACATCCTCTAATTCTTAATTGTTCCATGTGTTTTAAGGCATATTTAGTTACAACTTTACAATATTTCAATTAACATACTATAATTAATTGTTATATATTTTTTTATTAATATACTCTTTTGTTCATAAGAAAACATAGTGAACTTATTCCAAAAATATGTTTACTATACACATAGTGTTTTTCAAAATTATTTCTTATCTTAATAATTATATAATAATTTAAGGTAAAATGTTGTTTGTATACATAGACATTTTATTGTAAAAAGATTTTTCAAAAATGCAAAGATATGTATATGATTTTTTTTTAAATACGTAAAATTCTCATTCCGTAAAAATTGTAAACCCATTAAATCTAGTTTCAAAAAGTTGTCACAAATTTCATATATACTAATAAAAACACATAATTCATGTATTTTTATTATTTTTTATCATAATAAAAATAATTAATTTAATAATTACATTATTATTATTATTATAAAATTAAATATGAATAATTTTTATAATTTATAACAATATAAAAAAAACAGTATATCCTTTTTTTTTACATTTTAATATTTCAATTTTGTTTTAAATTATTATTTTAAAATTAATTATTTTATAAATAATTTATTCTTAACCGTTATTTAAAAAAAATATTTTCTCCTGTTATTTTGAAATTTTCTTTTGTATGTATTTTTTATTTTTCAAATTTAACATTTAACAAAAAAGTTAGTTATATATTTTTTATTCTTCTTAATTAAATTTTTATGAAAATTAAAAAAATACGAACACATAAAATATTACTGAATTTTTGCTAATTTAATTATAAAAATTTTTCATTTATTTTATAGTTAATGTTTTAATTAAAAATATATTAATTTTAAAAATATGATGGAATTGAGAAAAAAATATTAAATAAAAAAAAACGTAAAATATGTAAAATAATTGTTAAAATTGAATAGAAAATATATATACTAAAATTATATATATATATATATATATATTAAATTACTGTATTCTTACAAAATCTTTTAACGTTCTCGTGTTTTTTTTATGTAAAAAAGTTATTAGAAATAATAATTTATAACCGTTTTTCCGATTAATTTTAGAGATAAAGAAACATATTCTATAAGTACGTTATAAAATTAATTAGGATAATATATATATATATATATATATATATATATTAATGTAAGAAAAAGTTATCTTAATTTGTATATAAACAATGTGGTGGTGGTTGAAAATTTGTATTCTCTTTTCTCTTATATATTTTTCAATGTTATTAATAATGTTGGTTTGATTTTGATTGTTTCCAGCAACAAATGGGAGAAGAGAAACCTACACCCCCATTCCCCAAATTCATTTCTGAGTGTTCGAGGCCGAGCTAGCTCTACCTAGCCTACAATCCTCCCCCAAGTCACTTCCTTTAAGTTTTGAGCCCTTTTTTGTGTCACTATTTCTGTCGCAGCACCACCTACTTGCTTTCTTTGCATTTCTTGGTCTCTGTTGTATTCTCATGCTTCGTTCTTGACCACTTTCTTGACGTGGGTTTTCAGACTCACCATAGAATTTCGGTCTACCCTGTATCTTCACAATGCTTTCTGTAAGGTAAGTCTCCGACTTTGATGCAATCCCTTATTTGGGTCCGTCTCCCTAGTTCCCTTTTGCAAAACTTTGCTTTCTGTGTGACATTTTTTTCTAGTTCCTTTTTTTAATGTTTGACCCCAATTTGATTTTTGAGACTGAAATTATAAACATGGGCGATTCTTTTTCTTTTTTTTTTAATATGTATTGTTTTTATTATTGGGTTGTGATCAAAATGGTGGGGGTGTCTTTAATTGGCTGCATCTCCGTGATTGTTCTCTATGCGTGTTTCTGCATTATTCTTGGGGTTTGTCTGTTAAATATTTTGATTATTGTGACTTAGGGATTTTTGGAGACGGCATAGGAGGAAGGTTTTCTACACTGTTGGAGTTTTGGGAAGTGGGTACCTTTTGTATAAACTCTATGGTGCTCACAGGCACGGGGTTCAGGAACTTGAAAGAGAAGTCGCAGCTCAGAGGGAGACTGAGGAGCTAATGAAGGCTCAGTTGAGTGAAATATCCACGTTCTTTGTGTTTTTCATAGATTAGATAAATTAGATATGTTTTTTTGTGATCATCAATTTCTACCCCTGGCTAGAGAAAATAAATGCTGATGGGGTGTCCTTTTTATTGTTTTAATTGACAATGATAGGATGCAAGCTCATTTTGAGAATATCCAGAGGATTTCTGATGTAACATTGCCTCATGCTATGCACGACTTAAATTTTCGGATCACGGAAGAGTTGGATCTTTCTCATCTTCTTGAAAGGCTAATACAAGGAAAGGGTCAGCCAAACAGCTTAACACAATCAGAGAAACTAGATTTATGGAGTAGACTCAAAATTCTAAGTATGAATCTTGTCTTGAATTCCACGATTGTTATACCTATAATTTTGTGGTGTTAATTAACCTGGATGGTATAATACACTGATTAAAATAAACATCTGTGCTTTTTTTTTCATAGGTTTTACAAGGATGACATTGTCAGTATGGGCGACAACAATGCTTAGCTTATATACAAAAGTTCAAGTCAATATACTAGGAAGGCATCTATACATTGATACAGCACGAAGCCTTGGAATCTCTGATTTATTGGTAAGAACAACCGTGTTTCTTCTTTCTTTTTATGCATTGTGAGTTTTTCAAGCTCTTATCAAAGATTGATTCGTGTTGAGTATCATTGGATGCTTTGTGCATATATGTAGTATGAAGAAATCCATGCCATGCCATTCTCTGTTAAAGGATTTGTGGCATCACACAAAATGTATAGATTGTATCCAACAGATTGCCTGACCTTTGATCATTTTGGATTTCCAAGGGGTTTGTAGTGATGGAATTGATTTCTCATTGTCTGTCTGCCGAGTGAGAAGTGAAACACTACACCTTATTACCTGTTTCTCTTACCCAAGAATGAGTTAATATGCTTAGTGGCACCTTAGTACTAGAAAATATATTTATATCTGTTTTGGCACTGAAGGAAGTCAATTTAAAATGTAATATAAAATAATTTAAAAATTAATTGGTGCGTATTTTCGAGGCTCAGTATCATACTCATAATTAGAATGTGCATATTTAAGAATTGTTTTACACTTTTGATGTGTTACTTGTATTAAACTTACTTTGGTAGAAATATATGGCGCCCTGTACTTTTACATTAACTGTGTTAAAGTATTCATGTTAATGTGCTATCCGGTCTCCATGCCTCATTGGGTATTATCTACTGTTGTTTATTTAATTTTATTTTTTGTTCTGTGGGTTCTCTTTTGTCATCTTAAGATTGTATTTGAACAATGGACTTATATCTTTGACAGGGGAAAGAGAGGGATTTGGAACTAGGTTCTGTTGTTACAATTTTGAGGCTTTTTGTCAATTGATTGAAATAACACATGGGTTATCAGAGTAAATCATAATTTCAAATATTTTCAGTCAAATTCTTTGGGGAACGTGTTGGTTGTCTTTGTGATAAACTTTTAATCACAACAAAAGAGCTATAATTCAACTTCTATTCGAATATACATACTTGTCACTGATTTGAGACATGACATGGCTCATTGAATCTGGAAGTAATTTTATTTTCTTCACTGTTTCTCTATATGCAGGAAAGTATAGATGTGGTTGATAGGGAAGACCACAAGAAATTTCTAGATAGTGTTGATTTTATCTCTCAGCACGGTATGCCTTCCTTGATTTCTGATATGGAGGCCGCAACTAAAGAAGTTCTCAAAGGGTGATGCTTCTTACATTAATTTGAACTCTGAAGGTCAACAATTTGTGAATTGAATCTATCAATCATTACAAATCTTGTCTCAGATAATTTTTCTATAAAGGCATAGGATTTGTTAGTATCCAAGTCTATGTTTTAAAATTTCCCGAGCTGTCAATCTGTTCTTGATTAAGTTTCTGATTTGAGACCCAGAGTTCCATTTTCTAATTAAGTCCCATCTATATTGTTATGAATACCCATTGGAATAGTTATTAACTACGTAAATTCAAAGTTCAGCACCAAAATCACATCAATGCTACACTTAACCAGCCTCCTGTTGAAGTTAGACGTCAATATATGATCAAATAGTTCACCGAAAATTGTACCACACTTCATCTCATTTGTATATGCGAATAGAGAGAGAGAGAGACAGAGAGAGAGAGAAAGAGGAAAAGAAAGTATTAAACCATTAAGGTAATCATTGAGTTGGAACTTGGAAGTACATTATTTATGGAATCTAGATATGTATATTATAGATTAATGATAAGACTCTTTTTAAATTGGTTATAGATAATTTCGATGTGCAGAAAGCAGTTGAGTACTTTCTTCAGCAGCACAACACTCCATGAAACTGTCATGCAGATACTCAACACCTTCATGAGCATGGGGAGTCCAAATTACTGGATAAAGTATATGATCCCTGAACATGTCAAACCATATTCCTCAAGTTCTAGCAGTGACCCAATGCTATCTGATGTGACTGAATATGATCAACTTATGATGGAAGCACGGGCCGTATTATCAAGGTAAAAAATTCTGTATATTGCAATGAATGTAGTTTTAGTATTCTAGGAAAATTTCCAATTGATTGATATTCTTAGCTATCAATGAAGTATCAATTTTTTTTCTTTCTAATTTGTCCTCAAATTAATTACTCTCTACGACTCAATATAAGTAATGCATTTATTGATAGAGTGAAATTATTTTAGTAAAACTGTTTAAAAAAGTGGCATATTTGTTGTTATCTTTAATCTGTTTGAAAGAAAAAAATCTTAAACTGCAGTCATTGTGCGATAGAGTTTGTAGTCTTTAACATACATTCCAGCAAACTATGTTAATGATTATTATTTATTAGAAATCACAAAATGACAAGTTGAGTCATTGCATCAGAAATGAGAACAACAAAATTGTTTCTCAGTAAATTTCGGACAGTAGTAAACAATATGTTAAAAAAGTGTACTGATGGAATTTATTGAGATCAAACCTATTATTTTCAAAAGATGGCAAATGGATAATTGTCCTTCTTTTGCAGTGCTGAATTTGGAAGCATCGTGGAGATATCTCTGCAAGCAGTGGTGGATAAACTGGTGGAGCTCATGGGGGTTAAATTTAAAGGAGGAAGCATAACTTCGGGCTTGCCACTGGCCAGAGTATTGCCTCAGGTTGCACAGATGTGTCCTTTGCTCCTTGAAGAACCCAGCAAAAATCAGTTCATCCAAATCATTAAAAATATACAGGAGGTTGAGGTTTTTTTCACACTCCTCTATGCAAATATGCCACATGCCCAGTGATTAATATTCATGTTTCAAATGAAAGAAACCAAAATGATTAAATTTATTGCATGGAAGGCATCGGACAATGTACAAAAAATTAGACGAGGTTCAAAGAGAGATATAGGAGCTAAAATATTAGCTTTCATCTTTTCAATGTCACATTTCCCATTTGTTGTATTTAGTGATGCATAATGCTCCCCCTTTGGCTCTAACTTGGCGTTTGGGGAACCCTTTTTTTAGGACTACAGCTTGCTTTGTTATCAGTGCTGTACACACGGGAAATGACTTTCATCATCATTTTCATCATTTACTCTGTTCATGCAGTGCTTCCTAGAATTGTCTTTCATATTTTGAAATACCCTTTTATTTGGGAACATATGAAAATATAAGTGAATGAATTGATTAAGAAATTTGAAAAAGTCAAAAGTAGAAAACTAGAACAATTGTAACATTTGATGGAAAATGGTAAGGGAACAAGGAAAATTGTCGTATATTTATGATTTGTCTTCGTAACTAGAGCTGTGAAATTATTGAAGGACCTTATGACTGTTTTTTTTTTCTGCGACATAAAACTTTAACTGATACGTATGCTAGGTTGACATTCAGTTATAGATTCGTTTTTTAGTTAAATGAATCAAACCGATTAATTAACTCAGAGTTTAATGATATTGCGGTGATTATTTTCATTTTCTTTTATAAGTTCAGCAAAAGTGAATTCAATTTGTCTCGAGTGACTAAAATCTTGTTTGTTTATTTGATTGGCACTAGACGAAGTCTCAAAAGAATATCTAAAGTCCAAACACTATGGATGTAAAATTTGTGGTTGTCAATTAAGTTCAACAAAAATTATCAGTTAAACTGGTGAATATTTCAAACCATTATGATTGTAATGATTTATTAATAAAGATTAAATGGATTATTTAGGTGCATATATTGATGGAGAAATCAAATTAATCATAGTGCTGTACAAAAATGAGAATAAGTGGTGAGTGACGAAGTTCTCTTTGAATGTGCCAAAGATATGGGTTTAATTATATTTTATGGTTGCCACGGAAACAAGAATGAGATATTTGATGGGACGAGTTTCTTTTATTAACATACTAGTTAAGAATATTATATAGAACAGATACAAAGCGCTCGGTTCTATGGTGTAGTGGTTAGCACTCTGGACTTTGAATCCAGCGACCTGGGTTCGACTCCCGGTAGGACCTGTTTTATTTAATTTTTAAATTTTTGGTGTAGTGAAATTATTTAAGTTTAAATTAGCTATGGTCTGCATAATTATGAAACATTATGAACACGCCTGGTTCTGTGGTGTAGTGGTTAGCACTCTGGACTTTGAATCCAGCGACCTGGGTTCGACTCCCGGTAGGACCTGTGCCATTTTGAGAATTTTAATAAAGTCTTTAAGGTTGTTTTCTTTTTTATTTAATTTTAGGTTTTTGGTGAAGTGAAAAATTACTTCTGATCTACCTTATGAGTTTGCATATCGGAAAGCATCCATGATTATGTGAACACGTTTGCGCTAGTTGCAAAATCTACTCTTGCAGAAAGATACAGGGTATTTTGGTCTTTTGAATACCATTTGGGGTGCAGTTGAAATATTAGGGGTGCATAAAAGAACAAACTGGACTTGAATGGCACAGTTGTAAACTGGCCTAGCCCAAAACAACTTCTTTTCATCTTCTTTTCTCTCGTAACTGTGTTACTACTGATTAGAGGCGCGCGTAGAGGAAAACCTTTTCCCTGTGTCTCTTCGTCTCTCTCTTTTTGTGGTTTGCAGAAAACAGCGAAAGCAACCATGGCGGAACAAAGCAACGGGGAAGTTCTAATGCTGGAAGCGCCACCGTCTTACGGTAAACCTACCAGCTCGGACGCCGAAATTATCGACGCATTGCCTTACATCGACGACGACTACGCCGACCCCAGAGTCAAACTCGAGGTTGACCGTCTTGTCGAGGATGAGATGCGCCGCAGCTCCAAGAAACCCACAGATTTCCTTAAAGATTTCCCTCCTCTTCCCAGCTCCAATTTCGAGGTTCTCCTTTTCTCTATTCACTTTATCTTTTGGATGTTTAAGATGAAATAAAACACTCGCAATTTCGATTCCTAACCTAACTGTTATTTATTTTTTAGTGTTTTCTGCGCAATTTAACTTATACTGTTGTCCGCATGAGATAAGTAAATCACTGTTGAAATACATTTGCTGAAGTTGGAGTTCGTGAAGAATGTTTTTGCCCTAGTTCTATTGTGAGTGTGATTGTGCAATTGCAGAACTACCCGATGATTGCAAGAGAGTACGAACGCGTGAGAGCTGGAAGGCCTCCCGTTGCTCTTGATAGGTCGCGCTACGAATTGGAAATGCCGCCGGCGAATAAAAGGAACGATGAAACTGCTTGGAAGCAGGCTCTTCTTAGGGCTCAACGCCTACTGCAGTACCAGATGATGAGGTGTGTTAGAATTCAATGTTAAATAAATACCCTAGATTACATGCTGTTATTCTCAACCGTAGTGTTCTTTACATTGAACATTTGTTTAATTTCTATTAAATAGTATTTTCTAGTGTTTTGTTCTGGCACTTAGTGTTCCATGCTATATGTTTGGACCAGAGATAGCTCTCAAACTATTATGTATCTAATTGTTTTGATAACACAAAGGATACAAAACGGAGTTCACTGCCGTAGGTCTTTCAGTTGCAGTCACTTTGTTATGTGGAACCTAATGACCTCCTCACTGATATGGAGTCTAGTTGTATTTAGCTTGAATTAAGTACTTGTTATGGAATTTGGTTTAATTTTCTTGACAAACAAGATATGAAGGGAAACCCAAGGAAACTTATCACTGAATTTAATCCATATAAGTGTGAAGGTTTGCATCCAAGTGATGAACAAGGATTAAACAAACAAAACCATTTACACAAGACATGATTGATGGCATGTCATTGGCAGAAATATGAGAAGAAACAAACAAGAATAATGAAGAAATACAATTAAATGGATATACTTATAGGAATGCAAGGAGAGCGCCCCTTGAAGATGGAGGAACCTTCATCTTTGTGATAAGCTCAATGAAGAATAGTCACTCGTGTCCTAAGAAATATTCAGTGCAATGTTATAACTAATTGGCCATAGAAGAAATCGGTAGTGGAGTTGTGGCTGAGCGCCATAACACGGTAGTGGCAATGTAAGTTTTCCATGATAGTCCATCCCGGCCACTTTGGGCATTACACAACAGACTCCTCGGAAATCGTGTCACAGGATGCCAAGAATGTTTAAAGAATAGTATCATATTTGCACCCCTTTAGATAGGAAGAAGCAGCAACATCGGGTCAGTGTAACCTAGCCCAGACCCGAGGGAAAAGACCCTAATTATATTTCTGTCAGACTGCCTTGTCTTTCGTTATTTTTGGACAGCAATTATATTTCTACATTATTATTATTATATATAGATAGAATTATAGATACAGATATCTGAAATGCTTCATCATTATGGCTCCCAATATATTTCGGTAAAGGATTTTTGGGTCACCGATATTTTCCACATTATATCAATAACACTGATATAGTGACATTAGCTGTCCAACCTAGTACGATTAGGAGGTGTAGTTTCTTCCAGAAAATTATGAAAGATTATTGTTATCTATACTTTGAACATCTAAATTTCACAAGGGAAGTTTTCTCAGTTCTTTGGGAGAGGAAATAATTATTGTATTTTCTTTCTCAAGTTAGGTCTGTCATGCCGCATGAAGTATTTTTAAAAGCTTACTGGTAGGAATTTGTTTGAAATTGTTTTATTGGTTCTGATGAATTGATATGTAGGATGGAAAATTTGGATTTGATGTTAAAATACGGCCCTGATACATGGAAACTACACAACCAGCGATTGGAAGTATACTTATCAAGGTTTGTCAATTGAATAAAGAACGTTCATGTTTAGATTTTTGTTTTGAATTATACAGTTGCTACCTCTCTGGCATCAACCTATTTTCTTATCACTGGCTCGTAACACCAGTGCTTCTGCATTTTTTTGACCTCGTATATGTTTAAAAATCTAGTTGCTGTCATCAAGACGGTCCTGCCTTGGTCCAGGTCCTGCCTTGGTCCATATGGCTTGGCACTTGTAATTTTAAACTTAAATTTCTTTCCTCCAGCAGAGAGACTTAGCTTTTATATTGATTTGGTTCTTGCAATTGAATTTTGGAGAATGGATGTCTCGTTTTGCTTGATGATGTCCCCCCAAGTTCCTTCAGACAATATTTTTTCATTCCTATGATTAAGATTCCTAGGTAAAATATTTTTCTTTTGGATTCTCTAGAAACCTTTCATACCCATGTTTGGTATAAATGTATATTTTTTTACAGATTTAGTAAACTCTGGTTTAAAGTATTTCCTAGTTCTGTGCTTCATAGAATTGCTAACCTTGTTTTTGCCATGCATACATTTATGCTTTCATCATATTTGTTCAACACGATCTGTCACTATCTTCATTAACTTTAATTTGAACTGGCCATTTCTTTAGATTGTTACTGGTATATTTTTACAAGACGCGGGCACAAAAAAGTGAGGGTTGGGGAGCTAATCTGGATTAATCAGTATAAAGCTTACGTGAAACATCAATCTTAACCGTTAATGTTAAACTGATTAGTGTCTACTCTACTGTTGTTCTTCCCATCTCTCACGACAAACACTCTCTCAACACATGGATAAATCACATGTACCATAGTAAATAATATATCAAAAAGATGTTGCCTGCATATTTTGTTTTTCGTACAGCAACGGTTATAGTTGTGTTATCTTTTTCTAGAATGCAGAAATTAGCACAAGAACAAAATGAAAAGATTGAAAAAGTAAATCGTGAAAGGAAATATCATCAGGTAATTATCATTTACCATCTGCTCTCAGTTTTGACTTGTCAAATTTCTGCTAACCTGTTATTCTTAAAATTATTGTCAGCAAAACACTGCCTATGAGCTTAATGCATTGTCTATGCAATGGAAGGAACTCTGTCATAAGAATATAGATATCAATGCTGCTTGTGCTTCAGTTGTAAACAGCATAAATGAACTGAAAAGTGAAGCAGCAGAAAGGTGACTACTACAAAAATTCTGGTTTTCTTGGCTTATTTCCTCTAGTTTTGGTGTAATTAGTTTATTTTTTCAGAGGCTGGAACTTGGAAGCTATGACAGAAAATGGTCAACTGGCGAATTCTGAATTATGAGATTCGTATGTCCTCATCTAGTTTTGTATCTGTAAGGAATTTGTTCAGCTCTAAACTTGACTTTAACTGTTATTGTACCTCTTAATGTTTAGTTCGATATTATGAAAAAGTTACACACGCTCTCACCCCAAAACGATAATGATGAAATGTTTTTATAAAGGAAACCTGTGTTTTTTTTGGGGCTTCAAGCAGTTGAATTTATATTAAAATTCAATCTATAAAATGAAACTAGTACTTTCCCCTTCCCACCTTTATTACATTATCAAATCACAGGCAGCCTGATAGTTTTGGTGATATACAAACTTAATTCCATCAGCAGTGTGACATGTTGGGATACTTCTTGTTCTTGAGGTGAGACAAGTATTGATTTCGTTCACCCATTGGTAAGGAAGGAAGGAATGGTACTACCAAAGGTGATACTGCAATAAATTCTTGATTTTGCGATTATAATTTTCCTTTTTATGCTATATTGTTTTGTAGTTTATACATTGTAATTTTAATTTCTTGTGTAAATTTAATTATATTTTTATTTTGGTTCAGTTGAACAGTCGATTTAACATATCAGTTTAAGGGATCAGTGAAAAGTTATTTAATTGATTAAAATATAAGTAAATTAAATAAACCCATAGACGAGTAAAGGTTGTATCGAAGTTGTGATTTTTTTTCACACAGGATATAACCCTAAAAATTTAGGATGACTGAAATCTTGAATGAAGAATTAAATTATTGCCAAAATTGTAATTTATACTATATACATGAATATTAAGGAACAGAACAAAATTTAAAAATTAATTTTAAATGTCAAATAATACAAGGTAACAAATTTTTTATCTGCAAATTTGTCTTATTAAAAGAAAACTGAGTAAAGAATGTGGTCATTTCTCAGTTGCTCACAATCAGCATTTTGTGATTATAGACGCAAGATGAATATGAGACCGTATTTGCATCTTTGTAATCTGACAAATATAATGGTCGGATGCATCTTTGTGTGATATAATTCTTTAGATTACTAATTGCTCCTGCTCTTCCTCATTCTTGTGCATTATACTTTGACTTGCATCAAATTTTTCTTCACTTCTCTTTATGAAGATGCATCCATTTTTCAACACTACCGGCAAAACTTTTGGTTGAAAAGGAAAATAGAAAGTTTGAGATTGACATATTTTACTGTCAAAAGAAAAGTACACAAATACCATTTGCGGGTAAAAGGTTAGTCAATCTTTAAGGTGCATGTTAGCCACCTGGACATTGGTCCATAATAGTAACAAATTTTGTATCTAGAGGCACTTGTTTTAGAAAGGCACACATTTACAATTTATACGGATGAAAAACATTTTTTTAAAAATTTTTCTAGAGTTTTTTAAAACCATTTTTTTAAAAAGTATTTTAGAAAATAATTTTTGAAATTTGCTTAAAAACTGATCAATATTTAATAAAGAAACAACTATTGAATTAATTTGATCACAAAATCTATTAAACTTTGAAATAGATAATTATTAAATGAGTATATTTCAGAATATTAAATTTTGTTTGGATTACCTGAACTTGGTGACATCTTAAAATCTACTTGTTTATAGGTCTGCCATTAAATTTGTCACTTATTCTGATTATAACAAGAAGCTTTAGACATACTCTGATGTCTGTTTACGAATTCTAAAACACCTGGAATGAATCTAATGGACGTAGGCAATGCACATTAGTTGAGTGTCTCAAGTTGAAACTATCTAAAGTCTAATTTCCATTAAAAAAACATGTGTGCAAGATTCACACTTTTTTCCTTCAAATAAACAAGTTCAAAATATGAAATACTAATAGCTTTTTTCATAATTACTTTTATCATAGAATATAATTGGTTTTTTTTAGTGAAATATTCTCCTCTAAACATATTTATCCTGTTCATAATGCTCAAACCATAAACTTCTAAACATAATGCAATTGGGTGATCATATTCTTGATAAAGAATAACTAATTTTACCAATGACTATTTTTTTGTTAAGAAACTTAGTTATCTAGCTTTAGTAAAATTCTCCTCGGATAATTCTCGAATTAGAAACTTTGTTTAAGGAAATAAGTTCAATAACACGAGGACCAACAATTTGTTATTATATTAGCTATTTAAAATTAAGTACTCTAATTACTTCACCGCATAAGCACCATTTCATTATTTAATCTGCATTCAAGTTTCAAACCCATTTTATTATAAAACTAAATCCTGTCTATTAAATTATAAGATTAAAAAAGATTTCAATTAATATCATCCAAACAATATTTATTTTGTGAACATCGCAATTATCTAATCTAAGTATCCGAAATAAGTCATGTTACTTCAAACTCAGATCTAACCAAAATCAAGTTTATAAAATCAAATTGATAAAAACTAAAGTCCCGTAAACTACAAGCAAGGCATAAGCACGAACATGGCAAAAACAAAAGTTATTCATTACAGCTAAAATTGTTATAATTCAGCAAGGCATTACAGATGCCTCAACATTTTCTCGCAGTTTTTCTGTAATTCTCTCCCTAACCAATCTATGTCCTTTAAAGGTTTCAAAACAGAAAGAAGAAAAGAATGAGAATAACTAAATAAATTTCCTTGATTTCCACCAAATCTAAACGAATAGAATCTCAGTACAGTTTAATCAGTTGGTACAGTGCAAAGCGACCCATGTCCAGGACTATGCTCTAGGGGATACATTGTTGTTCTCTTCACATACCTTAAATGATCAAGTGCCGCCTTTCTGAGCTTCGAAACTGCATTTAGATTTCTTTTTACTTGCTTCCCAATTATGGAACATACACTCAGTGGATCTTCAGATCCTGCTCCAACTCTCCTGTAAAAACCATAAACTTTAGAGCCTCCAAATACTATCGGATTCAACCTTCTGTACTCACAGTAAGCTCAATTAATATTGAACAACATAAATATCATGTCATGTTCAGTGTGCAGAAACACAATTGTGGACAGGTCATGAGATATTAAGAGACTTGCAACAATGGGGGAAAATCATTTACCTCAGTAATTTCTCCGATGCAATTCTAGCAGCTCTTATAATATGGTGGCTCGGAACCCATTTTACAACACGATTAGGATCAGCTCGCATGGGTGAATGAATTCTGATAAGCTTGAAAATGGGACCAGATAGAAAAAATCAATGATTTGAAAAATAAGAAACGTGATTATACTTGTATTAGTGAGTATTAAATTCAACAAGGAATATACATTCTTGCTTATGAAACTTTAACTTTTAACATAATTATCAGCAAATAATGTGGAAAATATATGGCTTAAGTATGACCTCCACAAGTATGGCTTACTTACCCCCAAGCATTCCATCATCTGGTAGTAAGCTCTTCCATGCAATGGGGTATGGCCTTGCCGGGATTCAGAGAAATACCTTGTCCTACGAGAAATAAGGATTATTGATCAGGTAATTGTAAACCAAAGAAAGACGTATTTAACCAGTGATACTCATTGCTATTAGAAAATATAATACCATTCTTTATAACCAGGATCTACAGTGAAACCATACATATCCACTGAATCGCACATAGAGAGAGCAAATTCAAGAGCCTTAAGTCCAGTTCCTTTTGCTGCTGAGCCAAAGGATGCTCCTAGCATGAGGTACACAGGATTTTTTATAGGAACCTCCTGCAGAAGACAAAAAATCAATTGCTTTGCAATGGAAAATAGAACGTGTGACGAAGAAATACAAATTAGTTGTTTTAGAAGGTGGTTTCCTTTGACAAGGAACTATACCCGAATCATTTTGTTCATGATATCATGAATTGTTGTTTTTATTATCAACACTTCTTTTCTTTGTTCTGCAGAAAAAGCAACTTTTAGTAAGAATATAGTGACTCATAATCACATTGCAGCAAGTGGATCTCGTGATAACAAGTGCCAATACCATCTAACTCTACAACTTTATCTAGCGCTTTGGCGGATCCTCTGTTTAGAAGGCGAAATGTGCTTTTCCTACCCACATAATCAGTGTAATTCTGTAGTCATAAACAATATTAAGTGGTAGAGATCTTAATTTTCGGGATAAAATCAAAAGAACATAAGAAGCAACCTGTTGAATGACAAACCTGAATTGGAGCACCATTTTCTCTAATGACAACTTCATAACCATCTATCTCGTTTCCAAATTTTGTTTTCAAGAGGTCTCCTGAATTACCAATAACGGCACAACGCCCAAAGTGCCTTGGGAAGTATGGTGGTGTTTCGGGGAGAACTAGTGAAAGTTTCTCCATGCACAAGGTCTTATTCTCACAACGGTTTCTGCAACACAAAGAGATCCTATTCTGAGACTTCACACTAATTTTAATTCCTGCTAAACAAGAACCTGACTTTAAGTCCATAACTAAATATAAATTATATATATTAAACATGGAACATGATATCTATGCTTTATTTTGAGAAACATATGTTGTATATAGCAATTGAGTAGAGTGAAGTAGATAACTCGGACAAAGTTTTATCTACTCAACAACAGCATATGTTTGCTTCTCAACAGCCAATTATAAATGTCTTAGGGCTGACAAATTGACAGAGTATCCTAAATGAACTAAAATGGAATTTAGTTTGGCGGTCATTCTTATAGGATACCATTATTTCATAATTAACTAAATTTTCAGTAGAATTGAGTGGCACATTACTTACAGCTGTATTCCTTTATTGATCCTACGCCATGCATATTCCTCCCATCCATTTGGTAAAGAATCAATGAATTCCTTGGTGAGGATAGTGGTACTGTTCCGCACCTGAGAAATCATTTCAGGACATTATTCCTTTTACAGTTAAAAAAAAAAAAAAAAACTAATGAAAGGAAGTTGCCATTAATGTCTAGACTGGCAAGGGTAGTTAAAAACTCTCGTATATTAATCAAACAGGATATCAAAAGTATCGAGATGTATATAATAACAAAGAAATGGTAGATTTCCGACTAGTCACAATCAAAAAAACGGAGACTAAGTTGCTTACCTGCTCCCATGAAGCGACAGCTTCACATAGATCAAAATCAAAAGACAGAGCTTCAAGTTCTCCAGTTTTTGGATCTTTCTGTTAATGCAGAAAACGCCAGATGTCAAAAAATTGGTTAATTGTTTAACTTCATTTAAACCATGTGATTATATCACTACACATACTTCTGAATTGGAGGAAGTTATTTCCCTCCAACTCGTAGGTTATAAAAACTGACACATGTTACAAAATCACATATGCAGCATTTTTTCTTCCTTCATGCACAACAATATGCTCAGCGAATGATTCGGAACATTTACCCATTTTGGGATAGTGTCACTGGGAAAATTTATTGTGGTTTGGCAATAATCTGCTCCCCTAGTTGCTTTTAGGCCAAGTCCATTTGCACTCTGCATATAACTCAAAGAACCCACACTTAGAATATAAGATCTAAAAGAAGAATAAAGTGTTGAAACTGTAAGAAAACACATTGAAACAAAACAACTACAAACTACTCCAACATAAATACCACACAGAAGGGCAATTAAAAGCAAAAAATAATATTCCTTCAAAAGAAAATATAACAGTTTTTAGCATTAAAAACCAGCACTATCAGAGGTCCAATACTCAACATCAGTGCACTTCGTATCGAACTATTCTTCAATGAGCAAAGATCTTGTTTTACGTGGTAGCGTCCATTTGGAACCAAACTAAAATTCAGTTAACAAACTCTACCCAAATCCCTATTCATGACATTCTTACATAACGCAACAGCACTGTATGTTGTACAAGGAAACAACAGCCGCCAATAAGCTTAGTTTGAAGGAAAATGCAGCAGCGTAGAAACCAAAAAACAAAACTAGCTTTGATGCGGAGGGAAACAAAAACCAAAGAAACGGAGGAAAACCTCACCACACACTTCTGAAAAGTGTCGTGCAGCGAAAACAGTGCTTCGTTGTCTTCATCTGTGAGGCGATAACCAGGATCTGCGTGCGGTTGCATTGTTATTATTATTATTATTGTTAGATTTAACGCGGTTGAAGAAAACTCTTGCAATATGAAGAAGATACAGGTAAATACATACATACATACAAAAGGATCAGAGAGGCCGGTGATGTAGATGGAAATGGCTGCAAATCCACATGCCAAAGCGAGAAACAAACCGAGTTGCAGAACCCTCATCGGATTATTGAGTTGCCGACAAATCGAATTGGGGTTTATCTACGGAGTGATTATTGCGATAGTAGTATCAACATCTGTTCCACACACACTCCAATTCACACTTCAAATCTTTACCTGTGCGAAGCTAATGTGTTCTATTGCTTTTATTGGGTTATTTAATTCAAACTAAACTTTTGGGTTTTTGGGAAAGTTAATTACTCTTGCTCCATTACTTATCGCATAATCTAGAAATATGGCATATTAATTAATTAATTAAGAAATATATACATTTATTCTCTATATTTTTAAATTACAATTTTTAAAAACATGTGATATTTGAGCGACCAATTTTTACCTTGTCTTAATTTTTTAATTTTAAAAAAAATATATAAGATATAATTTAACTTAGGTTTAATTGATCGTTGGTTTAATTGATCGTTTAAATGAATGTTCCTTTTTAATATACATAAAGTTGTTCATCCTATGACTTTTGGTGAGAGATGGTGTTTATGATTTGGTGCATGTGATTTTTTTACTAATCCACAAGAACTACACCAATTAAATCATACTTTATCACCCCAAACTAAAGTGGCTGCAAGTTCTGTGATTTCAGAGTGATATGGATTTGTAATATGACCTATAAGTTGGTTACCAAAATTTCATATTCAAATTCAGATCCGTGATGAATTAAAAAATGTTCACTTTGTTCCGTGTTTAGGTTACTCAATATATATATAACAAATCAAAATAACAAAATATTTTTAAGTAAATCAACATATTAATTATAATAACAATGTAGATTAGTGTGTCCCATTTTGGTATATTTTAAATTTGGATTATGAAAAGTAAAACAAATTTTTCTAACTCGTAACTCGTACCACATAATATTTGACTTAAGAATTTACAGGTTGACTTACAACCCGCGTAAAGAAAATTAACATTTTTTTTAAATAGTAAAGTGTAAGAATTAATTAACTTTGTTTTATTTAATTATATTAGTAAAAACAATAAATTATATAAGTTTAAGTAATATTGACAATTCTTTATAGTTTATAAGTTTTAAGTACAAACATATTAAAAACAAATATGATTTTTTGAACTAGATCAAAGTAAGAAATATAAAACAAGAGAGTTATTTTTAGTTAAGTTAGACAATAAATATGAGTGAACAAATTGTTTATAATAAACACACAAGAATAAACAACTCCGTGTGCAACATCATGCAAACTTGCAGAGAATCTGAGCTCAAACTTATGATGACCTGGAGATAATACGATTCCAAAACTACTTCAGAAGTAATCATTGAACTCTGTTCCAATAGCAAAATCTCACACAATCACTTTGAAAATGAGTCCCACCATCCAATAGGCCTAAACACTTTAGCAATCACAAAGGCAACAAATAATCTTCATTTCCAAAATGTAGGGATCATCATAGTTGACTACAGGAGGAAAATTTTCACAAAAGTAGCATGCTTCAATGATGATGACCTTCCATTCTACAACGTCATTGTGTAGGTGGGGTGAAAAAAATAATGTATTATTTGACAACAAAAGATAAATCATGCTTATGCACCATCAAACCATATATCAGCCGAATATATGATTAATCTGGTTAAATAATATATTACTGTTATTTGATTTATTAAAAAATGGAAATTTTCATTATCTTTTATTTTGTGACAGATTCATATGTCCATAACTCTTATTAATATAGGTGGTATTTGATAAAAGTCTTAACCTTCCTTTGCTCTATGGGTTGCCTAACGCTATTTTTTTTTTCGCTCGACCTTTAGCATTTTGTTGTAGTTTCTGTTTTATTAGTTTTTCGTTTTCCCTTATGTGTATGATGATATAATTCTATGCTTCTTTTCCTTTCTACCTCTTTTTCTCTTTTTCAACTTCGGAATTCTATTGGTTTTTCTCTCTTACGTGTTCAAAACAAACCTCTATTGTCTCTATAATATACTATTCTCCTATGGAGTAGTAGCACAATCACATTCTCATACTCATGATTATGTTCTCATAAATTCTAAAGTTTTCTTGTTAATTTGCGGGTCAAATATGTAAATATTTTTCTTTTAAACAATGCAGGATTCGATTTCAACAATTAAGAACATTCAAACCATTTAAATATTATCACCTTTCTAAAGTTTACATTCTGAATCTTAGTAACAATACCTACCTTATTCTTAGAATTGCATAAATGAGATAATAAAATTGATAATAACAAGTATACATTTTATTACACTAAAAATTAATAATTTTCTCTTAAGTTACACATAAAGCTTATTATTTCAAAACTTGATATACTTTCCATAAATATTTTAGAAACATCTTTTTTTACAGTAGACAATCATAAAATGGTTATAATATAATTTCAAAAAATAAAAAATCTAAAGTTATTATGATTTACTTTAACCAGAACCAACGTCAACATCAGTATGATAATAATTGTAAAGAAAATGTTTATTTTTTATGGTTCAATACACTTGTAATCCATACAATAAACGTTCCACATTAGATTACAATAATTATAATTATAGGACATTTCATTGTAATTATATATATTTTTTATATATTTTAGCGAATTGATGTCTTATGAAAGCAAAATTAATAATTAACGAGATAGTTAATTAATTTAATAAAAAGAATTCAATGTAATGTAATTATCTTAATTACAATAATTATGTATTTTTATGATTTAAAAACTAAAACATTGATTTTAATGACAGTTTGGTAATGAATTGTTTGATCCAACGCAAAATTCACCTCAATTTAGAATCAATTATCTAAAAAAAAAAAGAATTAATTCTATCCAAGATCTATAATCAAATTTAAACCTTAAACTAAATATGAAAATATCTGCGCGTAAAATTATATTACATGACACACGTACAACACTAAATACTAGAGAATCTTATAAATATGAAATTAAGGCGCAGCAAATAGGGCAATTACAAAAGGGAAAGGGAAAAGAAAAATAACAGAAGACAGAGAGAAAAGATAAAAGGTAGCAGCACTACAAAACCTCACGCCTCCTTTGTCCTTTCGTTCTTTAACTCTTTGCTTCTCAGTTGCGTTGCGTCTCGCCGAAACCCTTGCAGCCACTATACAATCCCTATCGCCATGGGTACGTTCTCTTCATCTCATTTCCGATATCGATTCCTTTTTCCCTCTATTTCCTCAATCCTTCCCCTCTTTCCTTTAGATCTGCATGTTCTCGCTTTTCGTAGATCTTTCACGGTTAACTCTACCGATCGGCGACAATCACCGCGATTTTCTTTTGCCTTTCTGCTTTTCTCTTTGTTCAAGTTCAATTGATTGAGTTCGGGCTTGTGATGTTCTATTTTACTTTTACAAATATACTGTGTAGTATTTTGTTCGTATTTCAATCTTGTTAACTTCTCTTGGCCGTAAGTGAAATTTTGTTGCAGTAAGCTGAGTTGCATGCCATGGGTTAGTTTCTTGATTTATAATTCTTCTAGTTTTCGTTCACACTGGAGAGTGATTTTGGCAAACAAGTGAATTCTTGCTTTTCTTGAATGAAACAAAAGAGTTCTGCTTCGAGGTTATAAGGAATTGGGGATTGGAGGAAAAAATTATGTATCTTTTTTTTTGAATGATAGATATTGAGGAGGACATCCGTTCTTTACAGCTTGAATCAGCAGGTAATCCATAGGCTACTGATTTTTTCGTATTTATTCCTTTTAGCTTGTATTTGTACTGCTTTATTTTAATCTTTATTTTTTCCAATGTTGGTTGTGAATTTGTGATAAGCAGAAGACAACAACGGGGTGGTAAATCCAGAGGATGGAAGGCCGGAAGCAGTTGAGAAATCTGATAAGATGGATGAAGGTTGGTTGTAAGAAAGTGGTTGATTCTGTGTTCATATTTTATGGAAATTAAATCTGATCGATTCTAAACTCTTACGTAGTTATACTTCAAGATTCTTTGTGGTTGTAAAAAAGTATTGTCATTTTTATTTTTTGTCCTGAAATCAACTTATTTATTATACTTCTACGTTTGTTAATGTTATGCACCACAGCACCTTCCATTCCGTTTTAATTTCAGTCGTGTATGAACTCTCTTGTTTGGAAAGGTTGTTTTGATATAGAAAGTTATTATCATAATGATGCTCTTAAAAAGTATTGTAGAAGTAGGAAGAGGAATTTTTGCTTCTCTTTCCATCCCTTGCTCTTAAAAGATATTGTACAAGTCGGAAGAGGAATTTTTGTGTCTCTTTCCATCCCTTTTCGTCAGGTCCCTTGTTATACTCCTGTACATATGGTGATTATTAGTATTTTGGTTATATCAGCTTACTTCTTTGAATGAATGGTGTACGATTGGTATCTGTAGTGTTATCTATGGTGGATGCAAAAATTCCACTATATAAACATGCCATTGCAGCCCATGGCACCGCCAAAGTGGGCCTCCCATTACAAATTGCCTGTGGTCGCTTGCAAAAAATATGCCTCACCATTTCACCTTGATACTGCCATTTTACAACGCTGGGTAGCTATAATACACATAATAATGTCACAACATAGTTTCATGTCAAATAAGCTCTACTTTGTCTTGCCCATGGCTGATATTGTTCTGAATTGTATGCAATTAGTTAGTTGCCCCACTTTGTGAATGTAATCATCTGGTTATATTCTGACCATTGAAAAATTATGATTGAACAATTTCGTATCATCTATCATTAATTTGATTGTTGTATTGGTCGTTTCACTTGCTTGCTGCCTATATAAGTTAACGATGGAGATGGAGGGCATCATATAATAATTTCATCTTGGTGTTTTCAGATCCTAAGCAAGAAGTTGAAGAACAGGCTCAACAGCCTGAGCCTGAGCCAATAGGTATGGGGAAATTATTTAGTTTCCAAGTATGCAATCATATACATAGTTTGCATTTGATTGCTCATTCAGAATTATACAGCTCATTGTCAATAAAGATTCAAACTTCCATTTTCGTGTGATCATTCCATGACATTGATTTGCAGTGAAAGATAAGGAGATTCCTCCCGTTCAAGAAGAAGAAGAGGAGCCAGAGGCAACTAAAAGGCACTTGAATGTAGTGTTTATTGGCCATGTTGGTAAGTTGAATAATTCCACATGATTTATCAGTACGAGTTACCAGGTTTTCCTAATGTTATCTGATCAACCTTAAACATTTGACAACCATTCACTTGCTTAGGAGTATCAGGCATTGTATCTACCTTGTGCGTTATAGAATTAAATGGTCATTTAGAAGTTGACCATGAACTAGAGGATATTTGTTGCCTCTGTTTTCTGGTTATCAACTTCTTAAATGTTTTTGCTTTTCATGGCTGAAGGAGAATAAAGAATGTCTCTAGACTTGGATTGCATGCTTTCAATTCTACTTGTATTCATGTGGTTATTGATCTATGATTCGTTAGAGTTGGACTAACTTGGGAGAATACTTTTTTATGCTTTATAGGTAGGTACACTTTTGATTATAAGCTGGTTTGAGCACAAAAGAGGCTAATCTGAACACATACTAAATTTGCAAGATGATAAATACACAGCATAGTCTTATCACTGTAGTCCATTAGGAAAATGTACGGAAAGTCAGGGCTTATTGACTCACATCATAAGAGCAATGGGGCTTGGTTGGAAGGGAATATGCATGAGGTTTTTTTTTTTTGTAACTGCCTAAACATATGTTAGCTGAGTGGAATGAGGAACAGGAAGGCATCGCTTCAATTAGAGAGTGCACACTTTCTTTATAATCTTCTTATGTAAGTAATTTATTCATGTATGTCATCTTCTAGATGCTGGTAAGTCTACAACTGGAGGCCAGATACTTTTCCTTAGTGGTCAAGTTGATGAACGGACTATTCAAAAATACGAGAAAGAGGCCAAGGACAAAAGTCGAGAAAGTTGGTAAGCTCATTCACTTTGTTTTTTGATTAAAAGTGTCCTGTTTTCCAATGCTGCATTGCTGTCTCAATCTATTTATCGCTACTTGGGTCTTAAGGTGTTACATGTTTGAGTTAGCTTGCCTTATTGACCCATTCTATATTAAATGTGATAGTCGTTTTTCAGCAAGTACAATTACTTTCAGCTATTTAATATTTGGGTGATTGTGTAAAAAAAGTTGGGTGTTGTGCAATGAGATGATACATAAAACTGAGGTAGCTTATTTGTCTTAATTTCGATGAACTTTCTCAGTACTTCTAGATCTCCTGTACGAATTTAGCTCAGATAAAGCTACTTTATCCTTTATAAAGTAATCAAGTAATTATTACAACATTTAATGGGCTGGGCCATTACATGCTGTAATTAGATTAAACTAGATAGGAATGAATATGTGATGTGACCCCAACAAGCCCATCATCAAGACAAGGTACACCTTCAAGCCCAAGCCCATCAAGAGGTCCAATAACAAGGGGCATGCTCAAAAAGATCCAATTGGGCTTCATTCAAGATGGCCCAAACCCACATGGGCTTCTCACACTCTTCACATGGGTCAAAGAAGATGTGAAGATTTGAAAAGGCGTATCAAAGAGCAATAGAATAACAATAAGATTGGCCCATTGTTTAGGTCTTGCTTTCTAGAATAAGAAGTCAAACAATGTGTAGTTGAATTGATAAAATTGGGCTTGACTAAGCCCAAAAGGAGGTGTGGCCGTGAGCTTATCAAAAGGTCCAAGGTGGACTAAGTGGAAGTCAACACTCCTTCCTACACCTCATGGATCCAAAGCATCAAGGGTTAGGAATGCTTTTTCCTTTTCCAAGGCATCATCTAATGGCCGTGAGCCTTCCTCCTTCTCCAAGCCATCTTTCACGGCCAAGATTGAAGCCCATTCTCATCCAAGGTCTAAGAGTGCTTATGTGTATTTGCTTTCATATAAAAGCCTAAATTTTAGGCTATTGTAATCACTCTTGAATTTTAAGCAATATATGCCTAGTGTTGAGAGTACTCCACTCCTCTAGCTCAAGTGACTCTCAAAAGGCAATAGGAGTGGAGTACTCTCAACACTAGGCATCTATTGTTTAAAATTCAAGAGTGATTAAAATTTAGGCTTTTATATGAAAGCAAATACACATAAACACTCTTAGCCCTTGGATGAGAATGGGCTTCAATCTTGGCCGTGAAAGATGGCTTGGAGAAGGAGGAAGGCTCACGACCATTGGATGATGCCTTGGAAAAGGAGGAAGGCTCACGACCATTGGATGATGCCTTGGAAAAGGAGGAAGCATTCCTAACCCTTGGATGCTTTGGATCCATGAGGTGTAAGATGGCTTGGAGAAGGAGGAAGGCTCACGACCATTGGATGATGCCTTGGAAAAGGAGGAAACATTCCTAACCCTTGGATGCTTTGGATCCATGAGGTGTAAGAAGGAGTGTTGACTTCCACTTAGTCCACCTTGGACCTTTTGATAAGCTCACGGCCACACCTCCTTTTGGGCTTAGTCAAGTCCAATTTTATCAATTCAACTACACATTATTTGACTTATTATTCTAGAAAGCAAGACCTAAATCTTCATATCTTCTTTGGCCCATGTGAAGAGTGTGAGAAGCCCATGTGAGTTTGGGCCATCTTGAATAAAGCCCAATTGTATCTTTTTGAGCATGCCCCTTGTTATTGGGCCTCTTGATGGGCTTGGGCTTGGAGGTGTACCTTGTCTTGATGCTGGGCTTGTTGGGGTCACGTCAATATGTATTAAATAGTAAATAAAAATGTAGTCTGTTCTGTAGTTTGCTCAGAGCAAATTCTATGATGGGTATAGTAATCCAAACAGAACATTCAATTAGGACTTGTATGGATTGATGTTTCTTGCGTTTGACTTTTCCAATTATGTTACGAGAATTGTCTTATGTGGTCTATAATGTGCATACCACCTTAAAATTTTATTTCCTTGCAACCCAATAGATGCAAATATTTTATGTGAAATCTTTCTCTCCCGATGAACTTTGTGGCATGCTAATTTGAATTTCTTCTAGATCCAGTTGGAAGCTTTTACAGTTGGTAATTGTCCATTGCTTAATATGTTCTTGTGCTTCTCTAGTATAGTGGGTGAAACATTGCATGTTTTGAAATGTTATTCTGTGTTTTATCTATTTGGTTATCTTAAATCAACCTGGGTGCTTTGTTAGCTTATGCGTTTTGTTGATGACTATGTAGTATTAAGGAGTTCAAACTATAAGGGCATATGGCCGATTGAGTCTTCAAGATATTACATTTTTTTATAGAAATTTTGTTTATTTTTGGAGAAAAGGGGTATCTTTCAGCTTAATGAATATAACTGATGCTAATGTGTTTCAAATTAATGATTTGAATTTGATATACTAGGTATATGGCTTATATAATGGACACAAATGAGGAGGAGAGGGTAAAGGTATGCGTAAATTTGCTGATGAAAGCTAGCTGATCTATTGCTTTTGATGTAGTTTTCGCCTTCTCTTAGTTGTGTGGATTTGATTAGTATTTATAATTAGGGTAATATGGTGACAATTGCAGGGGAAAACAGTTGAAGTTGGAAGAGCACATTTTGAAACTGAGACAACAAGGTTTACTATTTTGGATGCACCTGTGAGTATCTGCATTGCGTGACTCCTCACATCAGTTTTCTTTATTGTGGACATGCATATTGCCTAAAGTTACTCTTCTATTTTGAACTACTCAGGATTTTCTGACAGATATCCCTCCCTTAATTCAATTGTTTCTCTTGAAGATCCCCACATTAACAGGAGTTATGACCAAATTATGTTATGTTAGAGGTTTTCTAATAGATAGGTGCAAAACTTACCTTACAAGTTACGATCCAATTTTGTAAGGCTGAGTTACATCTAAACCCAGAGATGGTATCCAAGTCTATCCTAGAGTGTTGTTGTGCTTATTGAGTCATATGCTATTGGCCTGCAATTAGACAACTCCTAAATATCTAAAACTCATACTTGAGATGTCTAGTCATTGGTGGAGGGTGTTGTTTGAGATCCCACATCCACTAGAGATATGATCAAATTATAGTATATAAATGTGGTGCAAATCTCATTTATTATTTAATTTTATAGAATTGAGTTGGATTTGAACTTGCATTCTAAGAATTTTGTTTTTGTATATTTTATGATAATTCAACCATTATATGTCTACTCTTTGGTAACAATTAGTACTGAACTACAATGCTTTTGCAGGGCCACAAAAGCTATGTTCCTAATATGATTAGTGGTGCATCTCAAGCTGATATTGGTGTTTTGGTTAGTTGATCTGTGGTGTGACTTTGTCCTTGATTTCAAGTATGTGCTTCACAACCATTTGATAATAGATCTATCTGTGCTTTATGCCCCATCAATCAGGTTATATCTGCCCGGAAGGGAGAGTTTGAAACTGGATATGAGAGAGGTGGACAAACTCGTGAGCATGTCCAGCTTGCAAAAACGCTGGGTGTGGCTAAGCTGCTTGTTGTTGTTAATAAAATGGACGAACCTACAGTGCAGTGGTCAAAAGAAAGGTTTTATTCACTTTTTTGCTGTATTCACACGTATCCTTTCTGTGCTTATATGTAATTATAATGAGAGTCCTTGCTGCTGGTATACCTCTAGGTATGAGGAAATCGAGTCAAAGATGGTTCCATTTCTAAAGCAATCTGGATACAATGTAAAGAAAGGTAAGCTGCCTTTATTCTTTTGTTTGAGAAAATGTTGAAATTTCTCTTTCCTTTTGTTTTAATTTATCTGCTGTTGGATGATGTGAATGTGAGATTTATAATGGGTGGGTTGTGTAGCTTTTACATGGAGAACATGTATATAATTAAAAATTTGATGGGGGAGGGAACTGATTGTCACTTCTAGAGAGTTATGTTACGTAATAACTGCTGGACCTTGGGGCAATTTGAGAATTCCTGATTGTTTGTTTGCTTGAAATGTTGAGAAGGTTTGAGATCCTAGGTATTAAGTTCTAAAAGGACGATTTTGAACCTTGTACATGGAGTGAGCACCTATGTATTTTATTTATTTAGGAAACAATTAAGAGTCATGGGCTTTTAGGTTGTTCTCTTTCTATTTCACACATTTTCTCTATGGTATAGGATTTGAAATGCATGAAAATGGACTTGGAAAGCCCTGTGTGTTAGAAGGCATTGCTTGCTATTGGCATTTCATATTTTGTGTAGATGTCAACTAGTGTAATGAATTGTGTAATAAGCTATTTTACTAATTGTTTATTCAACAGATGTCTTGTTTTTGCCAATATCTGGTCTAGTGGGTGCAAACATGAAAACAAGGGTGGACAAAAGTGTTTGCCCATGGTGGAATGGGCCTTGCTTGTTCGAGGCCCTTGATGCTATTGAAGTTCCACCACGAGATCCCAAAGGTCCTTTCAGGTATTGCATTTCTGACCATCTTGCCCCCCTAGGTCATTTGTATTTATTTTTTCTTTTATTCTTTAAGTTTGACTACTTTGCTAAGAGGGAGGTCCTGACTTGCATAGGATGCCCATTATTGACAAATTTAAGGACATGGGAACTGTTATTATGGGCAAAGTTGAATCTGGTTCTGTTCGTGAGGGAGACTCTTTGCTGGTCATGCCAAATAAGGTTTCTTTTTGGGTTGTGAGCTCTGTCTTTCTTTTCATTTATTCTTTCTTGAATATGAAATGAGTAACAACTGCAGGATCAAGTAAAAGTTGTTGCCATATACATTGACGAGGACCGTGTTAAACGTGCTGGACCTGGTGAAAATTTACGGATTAGATTAGCTGGTGTTGAAGAAGAAGACATAGTAACTGGGTTTGTTCTGTCTAGTGTTGGTAAGGTTTATTGTTCCCTCCACTTGAAATTTTTGGGAAATATGTTCATGGTATTACAATTTGGAATATATATTTTAATTATTGCTGTCAATACTGATTAGTCCAAAAAACATGATAGGAGATAGCAGGATAACTGCCATTCCAATTTATATATTATATTAATGCTCAAAGGTTACTCAAAATTCATGCATTAATTCTTAATAGCAAAAAAGTTCGTTGCACCTAAACAAAACAATAAAGTATATAGCAATAAAAATCAAGGAAATAAGTGCTTAATCCTGTCAAAGTTAAAAAAACGTGTTCAAGTTTCTAGTTTTCAAAGTATTTAATATTTATTAGAATCTTTGAATTATATATTTAAAGAAACATTACATAATTTTTCTAGCAAACTTTCAAGTTACTTTTTTAACGTTAAAGGTCATTATATTATATTAGTCTTTCAAAAGTCTTGATAATAAACTAGTTTTGTTTAACCTTTCACTATTGTACTGTTTTAATAGTTTTTTTATCAGAAAAATGGTCTCTATCTAATTTATATCAAATTAGTTAAAAAAACCTATAACATCATCTGCTTTTGTTATGGTGACGACCTTTGAAAAATTAATATAATATTTATTAGCCATCAATTTGTTATAAAAATTTTGGTAGTAGTGTTTTGTATAAAATATTATTGAAATGCTTATAATACTTGATGTTGCTCAATGGTGCTTCTACGGAGCATGATTAACTACTATGTTTTTAATTATTCATTTTTATAGATGTTTTTTTAAAAGGGCTAGAAAGCATAATTGATCCATAATTTCAGGCAATGTTTGAAAACTAGTTTGTCTCATTTCATTTTTTATATCTGATTCCATTATGACGAGTTTAGCCATGTTAAATGTATTGTGCCATGAGATTTTTCATACCAATGTCGTATCTATTGTGGATTTTATAAGTCATAAACTAATTGTATTGTTTTAAGCTGGACTTGGTACCTTTGGATAAATTATGGCGAGTATTTAAAATTTAGACTACACATAGTCTATTAATTATATAAATTATGGCATGTATTGTTTTCATGTGATTACACGTTTACTGGATGTTGTTTTTATGTGGTCTGTTTTTTCCCTTTTGCAGCTAATCCAATACCAGCAGTTACTGAGTTTGTTGCTCAGTTGGTGATCCTTGAATTGCTAGACAATGTATGCATCCATTTTTTTTTTTCATCCTCGGCATTTGGATGTTCACTTATTGATCAATGACATTATTTTTGTATAAAATCTTTAGGCTATTTTTACTGCTGGGTACAAGGCTGTTCTGCATATCCACTCTGTGGTTGAGGAATGTGAGATTGTTGAACTTTTACAGCAAATTGATACAAAGACAAGGAAGCCTTTGAAAAAGAAAGTTCTCTTTGTGAAGAATGGCGCTGTTGTAGTGTGCCGTGTTCAGGTACATTTTTTAGCGTTATGAATTTAGAAGCTAGTTTTCTTTCATTTTTTTGTATTGTATTTCTTTACATTAATAAAAAATGCAATGGTGGGAGTTGTCTCATCATGCGACCTGGAGGTCAAAAGTTCTTGTGGAACATGAATCAGACTCTTAAAGGCGAGGCTGCCTGCTATAGACCTACTTGGTTGTCTACCTTTCGTGAGCACTGCGTATGGCAGGAACCTTATGGTGCTGGACTACCCTTATTGTGTTGCTCTATATGGGCTTCATAGGGCTATGAAATGTTTTTAACTGATTCTCAAAGTCTTAAATAGAGAGGATAAGTTCATTACTGATGGTGGTTTGATTTCTCCCTAATATGCAAGTCTAATTTCATTTTGTTATTGGGATTGTACTTACAGGTTAATAACTCTATTTGCATTGAGAATTTCTCTGATTTCCCACAACTTGGGAGGTTCACTCTCCGCACTGAAGGTAACAATTAACAAATTTGTCTTGTGAATTTATTTCTGATATAAATTTATGTTTAATTCGTATGATATACTCCATCTTACAGGAAAAACTGTTGCCGTGGGAAAAGTGACTGGTCTGTGAGTTTGTAACAATTTTGACGGAGGTAAATAGTATTTCATATGCATTATATATTGTTTAGTATTCTTCATTATTGGAAATGATTTCAAGATAATATAACAAATCAATTTCTTACGGCTACTGATATTAAAGTTTTTTTGGACAGGACGGGAATTCGTGCACAAATTAGTGGAATGGCAGCTTTGAGGCATAGTTGACAGCATCAAGTTTACCATATATTCATTTGGGTATTTGTTTTACTTTTACTTGGTAGTATTCATTGAAGAGTTATTTGTTGCTGCTGGTGCCCATGTACTGTATACGGCCTAACAAGGCCTGGCTGCTTCAGTATTTTGCGATTGGCTGGGCTGTTTCAAGCCTGCCAGCCACTTGAGATATAAATTTGAAATGGATGCTTTTAAATCAATCTGCCTTATTAGGTGTGGAAACTTGCGACTATTTTAGCCTACTTTCTAGTCCCAGCTGACTAGCATATTTAATTTTGATAGTGATATTATTTCTTTTAGTAAGCCTGTTGATGCAATTTTGCTAAACGGGAAATATGGTAGTTGGTTTCACCAGCCTGTGATTTATGATTTCATAATGAATTTATATCAATGCCAAGTGGTTGAAAATTGCTATTGCCTTGGCGCAACATTGCTAGTATATCAATTTCATTGGTAGATTTTATCTCTTATTTTTTTTTTTCATTAACATATATATATATATATATATATATATATATATATATATATATATATATATTTATGTTT
>Ga0209589_1000714_pt1 | contig 48837 bp, 18 predicted proteins | sample CowpeawhiteBW_FD_187525 | JGI IMG/M metagenome (GOLD analysis project Ga0209589, IMG submission 187525) | Root nodule microbial communities of legume samples collected from California USA - Cow pea white BW (SPAdes) (version 2) | ecosystem: Host-associated > Plants > Roots > Nodule | place: USA...
ATATATATATATATATATATATATATATATATATATATATATATATATTGATTAAATGTAGTCTTTCTATTTTAAACCTATAAACCATAAAAAACTGATCGAAAGTTAAATTCCAGAAATAAGAGAATCGTTAAACACTTCCATTTTGAAAACAAAAGCATGCAAATGTAGACGGTAAAATCATCAAAATACCATGACAGTGCAATAAAGTGTATGGCTTGTTAAAATCCAGAAATCTTAAACTCATTTCAACAACATGGTCATAACAAGACACATATTCGGTCTATGCAACATGGTATCATAGGATGTTTGTTATTGTTAAAGATGATAAAACAATAAAGTGAAACAATAGACAAAATAATTAGTGTTTTTTTTGTTGTTTTTATAGGAAGATGAAAGTTACAAGACAGACATATTACTGATAAACATATTGAAAAACAGAAATTGAATTTGTGCATCATAAATATTTGATTGGTGGCAGCCTGCTACTGTTGAAGAGATTTAAATTTGTGTTGAGGTTTTGTAGTGTCTCACGTGGAGGCCATATCAATGATTCTGATGCATGCAGATTTGTATGGTCCAGGGTATAGTAGAAGTTGAACTATAGCCTTTGGTGTGCATGCTTTTCTATTGGCCAAGAAGTAAGGATTCATTTTGTTATAATTAATTCAATCTGACTTTGCAACAGTTATCATCTCGTCAGAGCAACTCTTGCTGAGTTTGAGCAATAAGTACAAATTTGAAAAAGGGAATCTGTTCCTTTTCAGCACCCTTCAAATTTTCTGCTCTCTGTTGTTTTCTTCGTTGGTTTATTCTCACAATATTTGATGCAAATTTCGTTTAAAATTGGAATATTTACACATATACACTTATAACTTCAATCACCAAACAAAAAGATATTGTCGGCTTTACAATATATGGGTTTTTTTTGTATTTTGGGATTCATTTGAATTGTAATTTGCAAATATGAGGTGGTTGAATTTTTTTTTTAAAATAAGATCAAGTTGTCAGGGTTAAGGACGACATTATAGGTGAAGTCATTCTCAATCATGCTGGTTTTGTTTTTTTTTTTAAAGCCTAATTGTGTTATGGGAGACTGGTTTCTATTCATCTCAAAAGTGAAGTCATCTTCTTATCTGACAACTTCACCTATAATGTCGTCCGACTTGACCCTATTTTGCAGAAAAAAGTTTAACGAATCCGATTTTACAAAAATTCAGTTGAAATGGATCCCAAAATACAAAAAAGCCGAATCTGTGAGTCCCTCCCTCTCTTTACATAAGATAAGAAAGTTCTGAGTTTGAGGTTGATCACCATTTGATTAATGAGTACTGGTGACACTTTTCTGCACACCCTTTAGCCTAATTAAGAAATGATTTTGATGAGGGAAAAAGCAAAGGTGCATTATAATAGTGCCTATTCCTTCTCCAGCCCCAAAGATAGAAGTGACTTGAGAAGATTAATTTTGATCCGTGCTTTAAGAAGAAAGCTTTCCAGAGAAATCTAGTTAGATCATTCCGAAAGGAAGAATCAAATTCGTGTGAGCAAAAAAATAAAACGAATGCAGAGGAATTTGGAAACGCTGACCAACATCAACAACAACAACAGTAACAACAGCAGCAATGGAACTATCATTGGTGACAAGCCACGTGTTACCATCAAAGCTTTAATTATTCATACTAAGCAGAGAACCTCTGAAAATGGGAAAGGAAATTGCATCTACTCCATCCATTGTGTTCCCTTTTGAATTCCCTCAGAATCTGATCCATCAATTGTGGGTACCTCATTCATCATGCATCAAATTTTTTCCTTATCTTTATCGATCCAACACGCATGCACCAATCTAACGCAACTCTCTCCCGCCGCGTATATTATTAGTCTGTCCTTTTCCCTTTCTCTTCTTCAATTCAGCAGAATCTGCACCAACTCTCCCATGTATTTGTCAAAATATCTATCTACCCTCAAATATATTAGTGGCTCTTGAGTGCTTCACCCTGCACAAACTTTTGACTATCTCTTTGATTCTTCACCCAGCGGCGTTATTTCATTTAACAAAAGCAAAATCTTAACTTTTTTCACTTTCATCATATTGCCCCCTTCAAATTTCAAAAAACAAATGGAAAACTTTTCATTGAAGAAGAAAGTGAAAAGAACGATATATATACACCAACACACAATAGTACCAACTCATTCATGTGTACCTAACTTTCTCCTATTAACGGATCTCTCGGAATGTCCTATTTAGAAATTTAAGTGTGAGTCTCGTACTGGTTAAAAATGAAAAAATAAAATATTGTATAAAGATAAAGACCCGTAAACTCATTACCTTAAAGTTTAAGATTTTGGGTTGAGAATGGATTAATTTCTTGTGTGGTTGAATTCAAGTCTCATAAATAGTCTTATTATCGGTAGTCTCATCGGTGTTCTATCTCTTCTGTGTTAAGTTTTTGTGTTCAGCTTAATCATGATCATAAATATTTTTCTGACTTATATATTTTTATAATATTCAAGCAAATTTAAATATATATAAATGACCTTTATGTCTCTGATAAGGTGTGCAATAAATTGGTCCTGTGATCAATGGAAGTGGAGAACTATTACAATTGTTTGTTTTAAAGCATTATTTTTCAATGATATTATACATATACTACTTATAATCGAGTCTTCGTTTAGAGAGAATTTTCCAGTAGTATATATACCAAGTAAGGGATAGACACTGAGAACCCTAAAGTGTGATGATCAAGAACAATGGTGGGGTCATGGTATCAATTTTATGAATAATTAAATCGATGATGAAATGATTAAAATCAGGGGCCAAATTATGGGTGGGATAACAATAATAATTTTATTTGGTTGTCTTTATAAACAGCAATCCAGATGTAGAATTTGTAGTGGTGAATCTTCCAAGTGGGATATAGATGGACCTTCAATCAACGCGTAAACACTGTTCTATTAATTCTCCTAACTAAACCTAACCCTATTTTCCTGTCAGAACTACTTGGAGAGTACTTTATATTCTCTTTAATCTCTTTCTGTATTCACGTTTTAATTTCTGTATCAATAGGTTAATTAACTTCAGTCAAAGATGAACGGAAGAAGCTGATTTTTAGTGAGATTACAATCTGATAAAGCAAGTCATTAATATTATTCTTTGTATTCAACTTGCGATAAACAAAGCCAGAACTAATGTAAACGTATAATCTGTTTTAAGGTGACCCTTGTGTTAGATATGAATCCCAAGAAAAAGAGAAGAAGATGAGTGTGGAAGAATGTAGAAGACAACTATGCTACAGCAACCACATGTTTTTTTAGCATGCATTTGGAGAACTTTTTTTTTTCCAATTTTCTGAATATATTTAGTAAATTTGGTATTGAACAATGCATCCACATTGGAACATTGGAAGAGGACTTTGCCTGACATGTTTGCCAACTTCTCAAGCACTTACCTAAATTATTGGAGAGTCAAAAGCGAAAAGACTTTTTTTGACTTTGGTTCTTCCTCCCAAGAAAAGTGCATTCAATTAAATATACAATTGTAATTTTTTATAGGGTTAAATATGTTTTTGTTCTTTAATTTTTAGTAAAAATTAGAATTAGTTCATCCAATATAGTCTCTCAATTTTAGAAGTACGTGAATTTAGTTCTTTTAATCCAATTTTGTTAAATTTATTTAACGTTTCGAACACGTTTCATGATAACATTTGAATTGTTTACATCATTTGACACAATTCCACCTTAGCGTTAGTTGATTGTTAGCTGAGAAATACGTTCGAAATGTCAAACAAACTTAACAAAATTTGGTTAAAATACTAAATTCACATATTTCTAAAGTTGGAGGACTGAATTGGGTCCAAGTTTCGAAGATGGACTAATTCCAATTTTCACTTGAAGTTGATGGACAAAAAACATATTTAACCCTATTTGATAATAACGTTTTCTTTAATATTGTTTATCGAAAAAAAATCATATATTTTATGTTTTTTATTTTTCCCAATAATAAAAATCGTGTAAAATATAAATAGGCATATATGAAATTTCTCCTCTTTTACATAAAATATAAATAAAAACCAGAGGTGTCACTTGCAAGATAGTTAAATATATATATATATATATATATATATATATAGAACCAAATCATGTAAGTAAAAGTTATTCGGATTTTCCAAATAGTATAACGAAAGTGGAGTTTTATTGCTGTAGGAAACAAATTAACAAGCATTTCGAGCAGAAAAAAAAAAAAAAAAACAGGTTTTTCTATATGTGCTTACGACACTAAGGACAAAATGAAACTATTTCTAAAGTACGAATTAATTGGTGTAATTTTTTTGCCTAACTTATTAGGATAAGGTTTAAGTTTAACTGTTGTGGAAGTTAACTTAGGAATATTGAGTGGGGTTAAGTTGTTCATTCTATTGAGAGTGACTTAGGTTATAAAGCTTGTCACTTTTAAATTAAAATAGTATTCTTTTTTGGGTTGATATCATGACATATGTGCTTTGTTCATATTGTAATACCCTTATTCTACTTTTTATGAAACACTAAAAATACAATCATGAGGCATACATAAATAATTATAATTAGGGAGAGGTTCCAAGGTTAGGTCAAATTAGATTTAAGTGAATTTAATTCATTCAAAAAAATTAGATTTAATTGAGTTTTTATATTAAATATAATTCAATCTTACAAAGTTGGGTTGGGTTGAATTAATTAAGTCAAAATCAAATTATATATATATATATATATAAAGTAATCTAATTAAAAAATAATATAATATTCACAAAAATTAATTTAAGGTGTTAAGTCAATTAATAAGTCAAATCATAATATATTTGTCCAAGACATGAAGAAAAAAAAAACATAATTCAATTTGTAACACAATGATTATAAGAGTGGATTTTTTTAGATGAGTCATGAGTTTCTCTAAACCTTATAAGAGTTTTGGATTGGTTCAGGTTTTTAAGGCAATCACAAATGAAACTCAAAAGTTGGATTGAATTACCAGCAAGTCTTAATAATAATTATATATTTTTTATTTAACACAATCCACATCACCTTTTATATTTATATTAAATAAACTCTTATTTTAAATTAAAAATATATATAAAACTCTCACACTATTCTATAAAATTATGTTGTAAAATCTATGGCAGTATAATTTATTATTCATATTTTAATTCATATCTATTATGTTTAAGAAAAATGTTATGCGAGTTTGGTAATAATATATTATTACCTATTGATGAACATGATAGTTCAATTAATTGAATTAAAATTAAAATTACTGTTTCTTATATATTATTTTTTACTTGTGATGTTATGATCATAAATTATTTCATATAGTCTTTGAAATTGATTATTTATCATTTAGATCATGAAGTTAATTTTGAATTGACAATTAAATTTCATGTTAGGGTAATGATTTCTAATGGTCTTTCTCATCCTAATCATAATAATGACATTATTTCATAATAAAACCTTACTTCACAGCTCAGAAAGATGAAATATCTACCATTTGAGGCATAACTCAAAATCCCTAAATGTTATAAATAATCACCAATAACATACTTAATTGTTCAACAATCATGAAAAAAAAAAAACTCAAATTCAAGCATATTTAAAGTGAATAATTTTTAAAAAAATGGTTACATGTGACAATCACACAACATTCAAGAGCATTTTCAATCGAAAAAAACAAACTATTGTTACAAGAAAATTATTACATGACAATCGATTTTAGAAAAAAAAAATGATATTAATTAATTTATAAAAGAAATTAATATCTAAATTATAATTGGTTTGTAAGTTAAAATTTAAATTAGTCTATAATATTAACTATCAAAAAATTATTGTCTAAATTAATGTCTAATTTATTAATCGTAACAAAAATAAAACAAACATATTAAGAAATATTGGCCTACACACATAAATTTTACAAAAACAATAAAATTGAATAATAAAAAATTTAATTAAGTTAATAATGTATTTATAATTTGATTTTTTTTCCCTTTTTTTATACGACGTTTAATAATTTAAGATAATATAATTTGAAAAATATATATATTGAGTGAAATTCATTTTTATATTTAGTACTTTTTTTTTGGGGAGTGTCTTTATGTTCACCATGTTAAAACACACTAGATTTTTGTGTAAGAATCTTTTCTTTAGATTTTATATCAATCAAATTAGATAGAAATAAAATTTCATTTTGGTTAAACTCTTATCCAAATGCTGATACTAATCATTGTGAGGAATAAAATCTTTTTTTAGTTAATATTCATCTCCATTTACTTATATATGATTACATTCAAACAACACATACTACAAAAAAAAAACATAAATTAATCAATAGTGTCAATATACTCTGGTTAACTTTAAAATAAACAAGGTGCGGGAAAGAGAGATAACAAGTTTTGAAAAGTTTAAAATTACAAGGTATATCTGTAACGGTATATAAAAATAAATAATAAATTACTCGTTTGTGTAAACAAACTCTACAATTTTTTTTAATCTTTTATTTAAAAATGTAATTAATTAATTTTTTAATCAATTATAGTAAGAAAGTAATTAAAAATTAATTTTTTTTAATCTTTTAATTAAAAATGTAATCTTTTAATTAAAGTAAGAAACACTAAAGTATGAAACACTGCTTAATAAAGTCTACCACTAAAGCACGTGAAATGATATTATGTTATTTTAACTAAAGTTAACTATTTTTTTTAAATCTTTTAACTTACAGTAAAAATTAAAATTATTTTCAATATAAAATTTTGGTCTAATCTAGCTGCCAAATTTTAAAATTGTATGAATTTAATTTTTTTAAATAGAGTTTGTTAGATTTATTTTGACGTTTCAAACGAAATTGAAGTGAAAATGTGTCAAATTATGCAAACAATTCAAAAGTTATCATGAAATCTATTTTAAAACATTAAATAAATTTAACAAAATTATAAAAAGATAAAATGCACGCAATTCTAAAATTAAAAATTAAATTAGGTCACTAATTTTAATTTTTATTTAAAATAAAAGACTAAAAATATATTTAACTCAAACAATAAATATACTTTTAAAGGAATGAAATTAATAAAAAAATTTCCAAAATTAACTTATACATTACTTTAATTACTATAGTTAGGTTATTTGTGAAGATAATATAAATATTTATTATATAAATAAAACTTGCGAATAAAAGTACATTCTTATAATATTTATATAAAAATTTTATGTGTTTTTTAATTTAAATAAACTGTTTTAATTAAACTGATAGTATTAATCAAGTTTAACTTACAGTTATTTTTAAAATTAAAATTTTTAATTTCTTGATTGAAATCATAGTTACGTTTCTTTTGTTTTAAAAAATCAAAAAAAAATAATAAAGAAAAAAAAATAAAGATAAGATAAATCCATTAAAATATGAAAGATAACATTGGAAAAAAATTAATTGAACTAAAGATTTTAAATTATGAAGTTTATAACTTATATAGATTGAAAACTCCTAAAATAAATTATTTTTAAAATATTTTATATAAATATATTTATATCAGTTAAACTAATTAATAATCTAATCAAATAAATCAGATATCAAGTTTTCGATCTTATTAAACTTATTCTAAAAATATATCTCGTGTTAATTTCTTCATGAGTTTCTTGAATTCAATTACAGAAATCGAAAAGTACTAAATCTTAAATAAATCTATCATAAGAGAGATTTGTGTGTCGTATACTCAATTGCTTTAACGTATGAAAATTTATTATACAATAAATGGTTCCTTAAACCTAAAATGCGTGAATTCTTAAATAAAGTTAGGGGAAATTCAAAATAAATCTGTATTTGAAATATAATTAAGCAAAAGTCTGAAAACATTTTTCGCGTGATGATTATTTACCATTAAAGGAAAAAAGTCAATATACATTTGTTTTTTAATAATTTTGTGTGGGCAATAAAATTTAATTTAAGAAATTGTGGTAAGAATTTAATTAGCTCTTGTACAATACCAAGTCAGAACAATAAAATAAATAATTTGTCCATTTAAGATGCATGGGAAAGGTTAATTCATTAAATCAAATTTCAGTCTTTAAACCAGTTGACTACTATTTATTGTAAAATTAATTATGAGATAATTAGTCAAAGAAAATGGCAGTGAGAAAACAATTATTTTAAAAAAAAGTAATAATAACATGAAGAATATACCTCAGAATAAAACAAAATGCCGGTCATGTCCCTGCAACACAAGTTAAAACGGTAACGAGTAACCACAGGGACAGTTACTTTGCGCTGTAAAACATGTTTGCTCTATAAATTAGCACCATCTCTGTGCTTGCTTTTCAGAGAAACCGAGAAAACGAAGAAAACAGAGAAAAGCATAGCGATAATCCATGGGTGTGAACTCGAACAGAGTGGAACACTTTGATAACCGCGAAGCCACCACCCTCAGAATCCAAACCCAGACACCGTTGGAAATCCATGCAGTGCAATTACCACCGCAACGAACCACACTGCACAAACTCCGACACAGAGTCTCCGAAATCTTCTTCCCCGACGACCCTCTCCACCGCTTCAAGAACCAAACCTCTTTCAGAAAGTTTATCCTCGCACTTCAGTATCTCTTCCCCATTTTCCAGTGGGCCCCGAACTACAACCTCACCCTCCTCCGCTCCGATCTCATCTCCGGCCTCACCATTGCCAGCCTCGCCATTCCTCAGGTCTCGACGCGCTTCCCTTTTTTCCGCCGCGAAGTTCTTATCCTTTTATGATCGACATAATGACAACGTTGTCTGAATACTGAATACTTTAACGTTGTTGTCTCTTTGCAGGGGATCAGTTATGCCAAGCTTGCAAACTTGCCACCCATTATTGGACTATGTTAGTATTTCTCTTTACTCTTTCGTGTTTTGTTTTTGTTTGTTGTAAAGTATAATAAATGCACGTTTAACGGTTGAAATGGGTTGAACCGGGTTGAACGTGGTGCAGACTCAAGCTTTGTGCCTCCATTGATATACTCGCTGCTAGGAAGTTCTAAACATCTCGGAGTGGGACCTGTTTCGATCGCGTCTTTGGTTATGGGATCAATGTTAAGCGAGAAAGTTTCTTACTCACAAGACCCTTCTCTGTATCTTGGACTGGCTTTCACTGCCACTTTCTTCGCTGGTGTGTTCCAAGCTTCTCTGGGTATACTCAGGTACTAATTCACTGATTCAAAACATGAAAAGTTTCGATTTTTTGTTTTTTCTTGATGAAATAAATAAAGCAGTGAAAAGAAAAATCTAAGAATCTATGGTGGCTTGTTGCAGTAGGTTACTGTTACTGTAACTGTAACTGGTTGGTGAATGAGAATGATTTTCTGATTAGAATAAAATAGAAAACGTTGATTGATTGTGTTGTGTTTACTTGTGCTATGACAGGTTAGGGTTCGTGATTGATTTTCTGTCGAAGGCGACACTGGTTGGATTCACAGGCGGTGCTGCAATTATCGTGTCACTGCAGCAGTTGAAAGGTTTACTTGGAATAGTGCACTTTACCAGCAAGATGCAAATAGTTCCTGTCATGGTCTCTGTTTTCAAACAAAGACATGAGGTACACTAACATTACCACCATCACCATCGAATCTAATTTCCATTTACTTCAGGATTCCAATCAAATATTTTTCAATTAGGAAAAGTTAAACTATTATTCTAAATCACACACAATTTTTTCTTTTTTTTCTGAAATAATACTTCTACTTCAAGTCATTTTTAAAAGCTGTAAAGATATGTACACATCTGTTTAATGTTTAGAAGATGTGTACATATTTATATATAATTTTTCAAATATATAAATGTCATTTTATTAGAAGAATATATAAATACAATGAGCTTTTATATTTTTAGTCTTTAAAATTTATAATAAATTTATTTTTAACATATTTTTATCACTTAAATAAATTAAAGGTAAGAAGAGGTGACTTGATTCTTTGGGTATTTGACACGTGTACACCTTTGAACCTTATGTTGCTGTTTCTTTTCTCTTCTCCATTCATTTACAAACTAGAAACATTATGAGATGAAAAGTTTTTCTTTAACTTGTCCTGAAAAAATAGATTCATCCAAATTTAAAGAAATGTTATTAGCCAATTTTTTGTACATGAATATTTTTAGAAATATATTTTATTTTAGCTGGAATAGAGTATATCGTGTAAGGTTTTAATTTTTGAGACAAACAAATATGTAATCGGTGTAAAACTTAATTTAAATATTATGTTTTTTTTAAATGAATTTCAAACATGAAAATTGTTTTCTAAATTAAATCTTTCAACTTTTCAAATGGTGTCTAGTCTTCATAATACGAAAGCTGCATCATTTTTTATTTCTGAAATGCGAATAATTTTCTAATTACTACCGTCCTAAAGGTGAAGGCTAATAATACTCTGACAAAGCTACATAGAAAAGAAAATAATTAACTCTTCTCCACCACACAACTCTTTCAAACATTCTCATCGAACTTATTCTTTTTTAAGAATTTAAACTATCATTGTACTCCAAGATTTTTAAGCGAAGGATACCTATTTTTCAAAATATGTTTTCTTGGAGCATTGTATAGGGAATCACTTCCCAAAAAGAAAAGAAAAAAAGTTCTTGGAGAATAAAAAAAGCAAAAAAATCATATTTATTTATGTTACTCCATTCAATAACTGCAAATCAAGAACTGGGTCACTTTTAAAGGAAAGATACTTGTCATACAAATGCAAGTACAAGCTTAAACAAATGCATGTTCTCTAACATGTTTCACCAACTTTGCAGTGGTCATGGCAAACCATTCTTTTGGGATTCGGTTTCTTGGCATTCCTGATGACCACAAGGCACATTGTAAATATCTCTATCTTCCACAAATTATTTATATGGTTCTTAATCTGAGTTATTTAGATCTGACTGTTCTTAATCATTGCAACAGAGCTTGAGGAAACCAAAACTCTTCTGGGTTTCAGCCGCTGCACCATTGACATCAGTTATTATGTCAACCATTTTAGTCTTTCTTCTGAGAGATAAGACTCATCAGATTTCAATTGTAAGATACATACTTGATCATTCGGCATTTCAACATATAAATATATTTTCTTTTTCTAATAACTACTATTTTATTTATTTTCTGGTAGATTGGACACTTACCAAAGGGAGTTAATCCACCTTCATCAAACATGTTATACTTCAGTGGTCCTTACTTGGCTCTTGCTATCAAAACTGGCATTATCACTGGGATCTTATCTCTAACTGTAAGTTATCTACTGGTCATGAAAATCTTATATCTTGCATTTTCATATTATGTTATAATATATCATATTATGTAGTTTCATTTAACTGTCACACTTATTCTGTCAAATTTTCTTATATCTCAGGAAGGAATTGCAGTAGGTAGAACATTTGCATCACTTAAGAACTACCAGGTGGATGGAAACAAAGAAATGATGGCTATTGGTCTAATGAATGTGGCTGGCTCTTGTTCTTCATGTTATGTCACAACAGGTAATGATTCTCCTCTAATTTGACCATATGTCTAGTTATTTAAGAAGCAGCAATCTTATGTGTAAAACATTCTCGCAGGATCTTTTTCTAGATCCGCTGTTAACTACAATGCCGGAGCACAGACAACAGTTTCAAATATAATCATGGCTGCAGCTGTTCTAGTTACCCTTCTGTTTCTCATGCCTCTGTTCTACTATACACCAAATGTTGTCTTAGCCGCCATTATCATCACTGCTGTGATTGGACTATTAGATTATCAATCTGCGTATAAACTGTGGAAGGTTGACAAACTTGATTTCTTGGCATGTCTGTGCTCCTTTTTCGGAGTTCTGTTCATTTCAGTCCCTCTAGGCCTTGCTATAGCAGTAAGTTGATACTTCATTAATTTTTTTCCTGTTATTGCAAATCTAAAATATAATAGCATGATAATCTATGTAATTGATATGCCATCAATATTCAGGTTGTCATATCAGTCATCAAGATCCTGCTTCATGTCACTCGACCAAACACTTTGGTTCTGGGGAATATACAAGGAACTCAAATATTCCACAACATAAACCAATACAAAGAAGCTTCTAGAGTCCCTTCATTCCTCATTTTGGCTGTTGAGTCTCCAATCTATTTCGCTAACTCAACTTATCTTCAAGAAAGGTTGGTCAATGAGATTTCTATAATTTTAATTCGTGAAGTTTAGTATGCTGCTTTTGAATCCATGATTCCTTATGATTTAGAGCTTATGCTGAAACAGGATACTGAGGTGGGTTCGAGAAGAGGAAGAACATATAAAAGCTAATGATGGAGCTGCATTGAAGTGCATGATTTTAGACATGACAGGTACATATTTCATTGGACCTACAACATTAGTTGTCTAAAGTTTGGTCACATATTGACTCCAACAATGTTCTTTTCTCAGCTGTCACAGCCATAGACACAAGTGGGCTTGAGACTTTAAGTGAACTTAAAAAGACGCTGGAAAAGAGATCACTTCAGGTACAGACACTGATTTGCATGTCCCAAACTCACAGTGCCTAAAAAACTGCAGATATTTTAAAGTCCTGGTTTTATTTTTTTTTCTTGTTATTGTCATCTTTTAAACATTGAAAATATATCATGTTAATACTTTAAAATCTTTTTAATGTATTTTAAAATTTTAAAATCAATGGTCATCATAGTATTTTGAAGACACATCAAATGAACAGCAAAGAAAATCCAAATCCAGTTATTTTGTTGCTAACCTCTACATTTATGATTGGCTCATGCAGCTTGTGTTGGCAAATCCTGTTGGAAATGTGGCGGAAAAATTGCACAAGTCAAAAGTTTTGGAATCCTTTGGATTAAAAGGAGTCTATCTCACAGTGGGAGAAGCTGTAACTGACATTTCATCGATCTGGAAAGCTCAACCTTGATTTCCCATCGATGGTGTTCATGGAACCACAAAACTTATGAGGATAAACTCTAACTTTTAGTTTATGTGGCGAATGCTTGTTAATTTCCGGAGAGTCTAATTTCTGTTATTAGTAGGAACCTTCAAAACAATATTTCCCCGTAAAAAAGAAAAAAAGGAGTTGCCATAAAAAGGATCTGTGTTACTCCTTTTATTTTCTGCTACATAGCAATTTTGCTTCTTGTTACAGGGAAATGAATCAAAGTAATGTATGATATGTAGACAATTTGAGTTCAATGTATGAGAGAACATTGAAATCTCTCAATCAGGGCATCAAATTCATACCTTTTAAAAACGATGATTAATATAAAGAAAATATTAAAGAATCAAAAGTGGAATCCTTTTCATTGAAAATCTATCAAAAAATCTACTCTTTCTGCTTGTAAGCAGCCACCAACAAAGTCTTGCTTTATTGTATCTACAAATCTCATTGGTTCTTAATCTTTCCTTAAAAATCCATTTATATCAAATATTTGCAATTAAGAGGAAGATCTGTTGATGATCAAATTTTATTTTAATTAAAAGAACTTATTTCATTATTAATAGTTCTATTTTAGAAAGAGGCAACAATACATCTGAAGACCCCAACCAAAAGATTTAGCATCATTCTCAAGAAAAAAGGAACAAAATCTAAGACCAAAACTTGTAGCCTTTTTTGTGTCTTTACTCCTTCTAGGTTACTTTTATTAGTATTATTATTATTAAAAGGTAAAATATTTTAAAGAAAACATCACTATAAATTCTATAATGAAGCATCACAAACAATATATTTTAAAGGAAAAATATTTTCAAGAAAAGAACTTCTTTAAGTCACAATTCTCAAACGTTTTTTAATTATTAACCTAAAATCTATAAATAATACTATAAGAAGATAAAAACCTTAATTATGATAGATAAAATAGATATGCAAAAACAATAACAATTTCGTATATTAAGATATTAGATTTTATTGTACATCATAATGTGGGTTCAAATGCAAGTACTTCATCTTCAAATTTATCTGCTGATCAAAGAAAGAAAGACAAACTAGACTAGTTAAAAGAAATCTCAATGACACATTGGTAATATGATTATGTTTAACTTTTAAGCAAAGGTAGAACTGTAGAAAGTAATGATGAGGAAGTAAAAAAAATGATGAGAAGCAGGGCCAGCTGTGGCCTCTTTCATCAACTCATCCACTGAACATTACAATGCATATACATGTTCAAAGAGTTATCAGAATGGAGAAAAAACTCTGCCTTTCCTAAAAATAACTCACTGAACCATGAAATATGGTTCTTGAACACCACCACACTATAATTTGCATTGCAACCATGCATAGCACATAGCACAAACAAATCAACATAGGTAGATGTTTTGTAAATAAAAATAAAAATTATTCAGTCTCTCAAGAAAGTAAAGAGTGTTATTTGGACAAAAGCAGACCCGTGAGGAAGAGATCATGGTGGCTTGAGCTAGGAGAATTCTCTTCCGAGTAAGTCCCAGTTTTCTCCAATTCCTCCCTTACCAAAATTTCCTCTGATCCACACTCAAAACTGCAAAATGCTTTCCCACCCCTGCAAGATATACAGATAATATATTACAACTATTGTTTTTGTCTGGAATTAAGTACTAGTAGCATAGTGAGATATTTGGAACAAACCTGTATCTGTAAATATCTTCCTCCCTCACTAATTTCTTATTACATGAGTAACAAAAGCTGAAAACATTATCAGAATGATAAGGGGATGATCCTTCTGAAAATATAGGAACTTGAGAAGCTCTGAAAGCAGGTTCTTCCTTCATGCTGAACTCATTGAAGTCATTGTTGTGACATTCCAAAACGCAGTCACCAAAAATATGTGTTCTCTTAGGGTTTGGACCATGAGAAATTATACAGGTATAATCCTCAGAAAGTTCTATCTCTCTTGCAGAGAGCGAGCCTAGACACCCTTTACTAAAATCAATGGATATTGGAAGCGAATTTGATTTAATATTGGAAGACTTATCTACCTGTGAGTCTCTGCTTGTCACAGGAGGCAAACTCGTTAATGTAGATGTATTTCCTGAACATAATTCATTCATTCCCAAATTGGAGTTTTGATTTGTGTTGATTAATGATGAAGGCCTAAAGGAACCAGGCAAAGAAATCATGGTTCCTTTGAAAGCTTTAGATTCCCAGTTGTCATTTTTCTTTCCAGAGACATTGTCAAAGTTTTCCAGTTCAGATTTGGGAGTTTTGGTTTCAGAAGGAAGTGAAATTACATAGTTTTTGGGCAAGGAATTAGATTTCAAATAAGGTGCAAAGAATTCATGGTTGTTTGAAAATTTAAGGATGCCAGTTTTCACCTGTGGTCCAAAAATGATACTTTTCCTCTGAAATTTACCAAGGATAATGTCATTGCTATGTTTGGTTTCATTAACAAGGGAACTTATGATGCCAAGGCCTACTTTACTGTCATCAAACTGTTTCTTATGACCAGTTTGAAGTGATGGTCTACAAGACTTGGCACTAAACGGGTTGCTAAGATTTGAGAAGAGTCTGCAATCAAGAGGAGATGTAGGGCTCCAAACAGATTCAGAATCTGGCAACCCTTTAGGACCAATCCCCAACCTAGAACCAAAGGTATAGAAATTTGAGAAACTCATTTGCCTTAATGCATCACAAGGTAAAGAGAAATTGGAAGAAGAATCAGCCATGACATTAAAAATCTTCCAAATATGAGCCTTTCCCTTCTTCTGCATTATCCTAGTACCCCATTCCTCTCAAAAGGAAGAAATCATCATATTCCCTTGCTGCATCAAATTCAAAAAGCTAAAGAAACAGCAATGTATTAATCTCCAGACAATAGGAATCACGACCAAAGTTCACAACAACTCATCGCATACAAAAATTGCTAGTTTATTTAGCCATTCAGAGAACTTTTCAGAGTACAGAGATATTATTAGAGGAATGGAACATTCAAATTATGGCACAGATTAGGAGTAGAATTCGTACAAAATATTAGAAAGTAGTAAGAAAATAGCCACAAAAAAGAAAACAAATCCGCAAATCTATTGATACTTTTTGCAGCTCACAGTTGACATCAAGGTGAGTACTCATCTCCATTCCAAATAAACATGAAACTAATTTGCTGCAGAAAGAGCTATATGAGAATTTAAATTTCCTGAGAATCTAAATTTCCTGAAGTGGTAAATTTCGAATGGCAAATCTATCGAGAATTTTAGCAACTTATCAAATAAAAGCTTCTCCAACACCATTCTCGATAACATAACACTTCGAAACAAATTAGGAACAAACAAATTAATGAACACCATTGATGATCGGATTTAGAAAATTGAAAAAAACTGTAACTTACACAATTTGGAAGTTGCAAGCCAAGAAAACAAGTCAGATTCGCAGATGATACCTCAAACAAACACATTAAAGTGCAACTGATAAGAAGCATGGTACAATAAAATATCTAGCTTGGGATTGCACAAGATCGTTATATTTTTTAAAAGAGGAAGTTCATCAAACGCTCAAAAATCAACAGTTAAATAAGTTTATACAGAATCTGATCATCGCCCACATCAAAATCTAATCGAGCAATCCGAAAAAGCACATAAAAGGTATCTGATTATAATAATAATAAAAAAAAAATCTTTGAAACAGAACCTCTAAACATTGTTTAGAATGAACTCCGAACCCACTAAACATTTTAGGAACAAAAAGAAGAAAAAAATCCCAGAGTGCATCGATTGGTGAGAAATGAAAGCAGAGAAATTTACTGTAAAGAAACCTACTTTTATTTAATCTGAGGGAAACCCAAATGCGGAAACTTGCAGAGATGAACATCAGCAGCAAAGACCAAACCTTTTGTTTACACTTACATAACCCTCTTCACATTCTTCTCCTTAAACTTGATAAATTTCTTTTTATTTTTATTTTGTTAGTTTTCACCGTCTTCTTCCACCTGCATCTTCATGCATCAAAGTCAGAGAGACAGTGAACTCGCTGAGTCTTCCGATGTACTACACACAGTCTCTCTTTCTCTTCTCACTCTCATCATTGAGAGCTACAATACAAAATACAAAAATACAAATACGTATCGTACCTATACCGAGTATTGTATAAAATATATACACTTTCATTTTATTTTCTATATTTTATCTCTTTTTTTAATTCTTTTAAATTTTAATTATGTGATATTCTTTAACTAGCTGTATGTTAAAAGAAAAATCAAATAACCTGTTTATAGTGATACTAATATTGTAATATAATATAATAAAGTTATATATTTAAAATAAACTAAGATCTATAAAATCAAATATATAACATTAATCTATTTGGATCAAAATTATTAATTTCAAACATCTGAAAAATAAAAAGATGTTTTAAAAACTTAAAACTAAAATTCATATAAATTGTAAATATTAAAAACAACAAAAGAAAAATTTACTAACAAAAAGAAAAAAATACATAAATATGAAATCAAACTTACCTATTTTACATAAGGTAAAAACATATATAACTTTGTTTATATATATATATATATATGAGTAAATTTATCATGCATATATTTATTAAATAATTATATCTAACATTGATTCTTCTCCTATTTTAGATGGGTATGAACTTTTTTTACAGTTTTTTTAGATATTATTTTTTAAGTGATTTTTCATTTTTTTCAATTTTTTATATTTTAAAATTATTTAAAATATATCAGATTGTAAAAGAAAGTTGTCAAAATATCATAATTCCTATTGAAATTATGTGTAAAAGAGGATACATGATAACACACCATAATAGGCCATTCTCAATAAGTAAAGAAGAATTGGACTAACATTATTATGTCCACCAAAATTTCGAATTTTAATATTCAATATAATTTTATACTCACAAAAATAATTGAACTTTAACAACTAATATTAAATAATTTAATATTTGGTTATCATATAATTGGTAGTATAATTAAATTTCCACACAAAATTTAAATTTGTCTCCATCTTACATTTTGATATAATTTTTTAAATCTTGACATATTAAATCGTGGTATAGGTTGACATTTAAATTGTTTACATCATTTGACATATTATAATACAGACATCGGTTTAAAACACTATATAACACGTACAAAATAATTGATATAACTAAGTTAAAAAAATTATATATATTTATTTTTTAAAGTTTTGGAACTAAAATTATCATAATTAAAATATAGATGAATTCCACATTTACTTATAAAAATTTAAAAAACAAATAATTAAAAACTTATTATTTCTGGAAGTAAACTTCACTCAATTCAAATTTAAAAGTGTATACTTTTAATAATAGAAAGTGGATATCAAATGTCATACTATTTTTATTAATTAATTAATTATATATATATATATATATATATATATATATATATATATATATATTTCTTAAACTTTCAACCAAATTTGTATTTTGTTATTGTCATAAATTTCATATCAATTTTATTTATGTACTTTATTATAAATAAATAGATGACGTCCTTAACTACAATGAACGTATGTATAGATGGCTTTATTATTAAAGTACAATTTAAACAGGATTAAAGATAAAACTCATATTTCTAGTAAACAAATTTGATAAATTGCATAACAACATATAAATTTAATATGAAAATTATCTTTTCAATTTGTAATTATAAAGACAAATATAAATTTTAAAAATTAAAATCTAAATACCTTTTTAATTGTCAATATTTTTTATCAATAATATAAAAAATACTATTAAGAGAATATATTGTATAAATTAATGTATATGGTAACTATATATATATATATATATATATATATATATATATATATATTATCAGACACTAAACATCCAAGATATATAAATATCATGAAGCTAGAAGAAAAATACTTCAAATACTTATACACATTACTTGTAAGTATATGAGAAAAGTATTTGTTTTGTACTAATACGAATTCCTAATTGTTTGCAATATACACACAGAAAGAGAAAAAATTGAAATAGAAAGAACCACAATGTATTTTTATTTTTTTTAACAGATACTTTGAAAATCGTATAATCGATTATATTAAAAGAGATAAATAATTATATTACAAATATTTTAATAATATTTTTTTATATGCAACTTATAACATTTTTTATACAATTGTTCATATCACAAATATTTCACTAATATTTACGTATTTAATTTTTATAATAATAATAATAATAATAAATAATATGTCCAAATAAAGTTATCGCTAATATTTTTTCATTTTCACTTTTTTTTTTATTTAATCAAAGCAATTTTACTTTTTCAATTTTAACTTTTTTTCTTTTTATCTTTATCTTTTTTTATTCCTTCTCTTCTTATCCTCTATTTAAAAACAAATCATTATTATGATGTAATTAGAGTTATAAAAATGACTTAATTATCAAGATTGAAAAAATAAAGTAAGAGTGATTACGAGTTAAATTATTGCAATTCCTTCCACTAAACAAATTTCAGTAAGAGTAAAATAAAATATGAAATAATGCTTTAATAAAAAAAAGAAAAAAAAAGGTGATGACCTTTATATATATTCAATAATTACACAAATATCCGAAAGCTAATTTTATCATTTTTATTTTTAAATTATTTCTATAATTACTTTATTTTATTAATGAAAAATATTTCTATTTATTTACTGCTTTTAAAATAAAACACTCTTAATTTTAAAATTTTAATGAAGCCATGTAGGAAGCATGACGTGAAAATTTCTTGGAAACAGGATCGAGATTTTTTGGTTTAACAATGCGTCCAGATGTAATAGGAAAATAATAACAAACTAAAATTAAATAAGAATGAAGTGTATTAATTACGGCACGCACCCGGCTCACGTTAGCAAAGAGCACCTTCTATCTCTGTGGAACTTGTGATGGTGCTTTGTCAATTGACAGTTTCTTTTCCTTCAGTCTGTTTGCAATTTCACACTTTTCATTTCCCTGAAATTTCGTTCTCTCAGGTATGAAACACCAATCACAATCTTCTCATGTTTGATGCTATTGCTTTTATCTCATGAAATTCAATGAGAATTGGATGCACATCTGTTTCAATTATTTTTCCTAAATTCATCTTATTCCACACACACATGCAAGAAAGATAATTGTGAATAAATTCAGGGTCATGCAATTCATTTTAATTGCAATAGGATTTTACACTGTACTCAAAGAGGGGTTGTTGAATGTTTGGTTGAGGGAGATAGAGATATAGATAGAGAGAGAGAGAGAGAGAGATACTAGTAGTTTTGTAGCTTTAGTTTCGTAGCAAAATTCTGTTTCTGAATGGATGGCATTGAGGATGATGCGAGCTATGACCCTAACCCATATCGCGTCATCAGTCACCAACGAGGTTATGGTTATCAGAATTCTCCATATACCCTCCCGGTCAATACTGAATATGCCCATCATCATGATGAAGATGAAGAAGAACAAGAACAGTTAGAAGGAGATTATGAGGTTGATCAAAGTAACAGCCTTCAGCTTCCCCAAAAGGATGGGGATGAAGAAAATGGCATGGATGGGGTTGGTGATGAAAATGATGATGAGGAAGAGGAGGTAGAGGATAATAAGCAGATTGGTTATTATGCCACTAAGAGCGAAGAAGATTTGGAGTGGCACCCAAAGAAGCAAAAGCTGAAGACTTTGATTTCAACCTATGAATTTGCTCCTTGTGTGCCAGCACCATCAGCTACAGCTCCAGTTCCAGTTCCCTCAGCTCCCAAACCATCTTCTGGGGGTAGGAATTCACTTACTGACTGGACTGAGCATGAGACATTTGTTCTGCTTGATGCATGGGGTGATAGGTTTCTTCAACTTGGAAGGAAGAGTCTTCGAGGTGAGGAATGGCAGCAAGTGTCGAAAATGGTAGCACAAGTTTCAAAAATTGAAAGGACGGATACTCAGTGTAGAAACCGCCTTGACACACTGAAGAAAAAATACAAGAAGGAGAAGGCTAAATTTCAAGACAGTGATGGTGGAGATTGCAAATGGGTTTATTTTAAGAGGATGGATGAGCTAATGAGTTCACCCCCACAACAAGTTGGTATCTCTTGTGGTTTGGACTCGGGAGATTATGTTTTTATGAACCCTGGAGTTTATTTGAATCAAGGTAATGGATTGGATGAACTGAGGGATAGTCCTGAGAATGTGGAATCTACCGGTGAAGAAGGTTCAGATGGACTTCAACTTCAAGCAAAGAAAAGGAAAGGAAGGAGCAGTGGTGAAGCCTCTTCCTTCAGGTTGCTTGCCGATTCCATACAAAAGTTCAGTAAGATATATGAAAAGATAGAGAATAGTAAAAGGCAGCAGATGATGGAACTGGAAAAGATGAGAATGGATTTCCATAAGGAATTGGAAACACAGAAGAGGCAGATATTAGGGAATTTGCAGAGTGAGATTTCAAAACTAGAACAGAGACATGATGAGAACGAAGATTCTGCTGAGAATGGTATGTGAAATATTATGCATTGTAGTTGTCATTGCTGTGTAAGATACAATGTAGACACTAGATTACTAGTTGTATCATATTTGAGGCATTTTGCCCCTTCTTGCCAGCAATACTGCATTATACTACAATTAGAACCGGATGGCCCAACTATGTCATTGTATCCATGTTCAAAACTGTGCTCAATGCCTGTCTGGTCTATTTCTTAACTTTTATATTTTTCAAATTCATGAATAATATTCGATGATGTGAATTACCTACCAGATGAGTTGGCATTTTTCATTTATAGTTTTGCCTCACATTAAAGGAAACATAGATTGTTCATGTATGATTATTGAACATGTTATCGATTACTGTTCATTCTGTATCAAATCTTGTAGAAGATATCGACAAATAGATTCATTTCCAACTTTACTCCCAAGTTTAGATGAATAATGTTTCTGCAGACCAAAAAAAGAGTGTTACACACAACTTAAGGTCAAGCAAAAAGTCTTAGGTCTTAAATTTTAACATATGTCAAACCTATAAAAGGTTTGACATATGCATACTGATACATTTTAGTTTGGGGCATCCTTTGGACAAGGAAAGGACATTAGACAGCTACTATCAAATGAAAAAAATAATTTGCTACATCGACAAAAACTTCTGTCCACTATTTCTTTGACAGGTAATGTGTGATAACTGCTCAATTTGGACCATATGAAAGAAGTTGCAATGAAAACATGACTTGCAAAGAAGAAAATTTGATTTGACCAAGTGACACGGACCCCTTGAAGAAAAGCATTCTATGAAATAATTTGATTTTTATCCGACAAATATTACTTATTAGTTCTATCACCGGAGAGAGTTGAACTGACAACTTCTCTCACCCTTCCTTCTAAATCCTTTAAACCAACTTTATTTTTCTAAATTATTAATATGGAGGATTAACCTACGACCTTTCCTTCATAACCTTTCTATCTAATCACTAAATCACTTCTGCATAAGAGTCACACCTCCACTGTTACCTTGCTATCCCTCCAAATGCCCCATGCATGAATGAACCCATGTGGCATGTTGTGGTAGCTTTTATTTGCAACAAGTTTGCACATGGATGTTATACCTTATTCTTGAAAGTACGAAATTGGTGTTTTAGGCATTATTCAAGCCATCATTCAACGTCTTGAAAAAGGTTTTCGTTTTTCTTTTTATTGCTAATGAAGCTTAAATGTATATTCAGAATAGTCATGTTGCTCATTGCTACTTATCTTAAGCAAGTCGGAAGTTTCAACATCATGAAATTTCTGTGAAGATTTGTCTTCAAAATCTAATGTTTGGTTTCTTATCTTTTACTTATCAAAACCTTCTATTCAACGTGTTTTTCTCATGTTTTGGAAAGGTTAGACTAGAATACAACTTTATAAAAGTTAACTCCTTACATGTTGATTTTCAAAAAATTTAAAGAGATGTTGAAATATTAATTTTAGTGAGACAGTGGATATTGGTGCTGCAAAATACAGTCATATCTTCAGAACCGTGCAAACGACATTTTCATAAAGCTATCTGGTGTAACATTACGAGTAGATTTGGTCAAATTTATAGTTTTTATTTTTTAAACGAAAAAGCTTCTACAAATTAATCTATATATAAACTATTTTTTTTATGTCTTTCACTGTGTCCGTGCATATTTCTAAGCTCTAAATACAAGTTTAATATCAAAACAACCCAGATAGCTCCTCTGCACTGGAATTTTTTTCGAAGGTTCAATATCAAAACAACCCAAATAAGATGTTAAATAGAAGCTGAAAAAGAAAATGTCGTCCACTAATAACATAAACGCCATGGTTGCATTACTTGTGTCCGCTATTTATATACGGCAAAAACAGAAAGTAAAGTGAATATGATAGTTGCAAGAATATGGGTAGAAACTGTGCAAATTTTGGGCAAATAAAGAATTATGCAGAATTCAGTTGTTCTTCAATTACCCATACAAAAAAATATGTAAAATAATCCGTTGCTATTTGTATCATTACTCAAAATAAAAAGACATGTAAATAAACTGTTTTTGGATGTGCTACTACTCAAAATAAAGAGTTACACTATCCATACAACAATTTCCTTTAACACGTTATAATATTACTTCTTTTCCTATTTATCTTCCATCCTTACGTCCCTATTGATGGTCAAAAGAATTGCAAGCCATTGTTTGGGAAAGAATAAACTGACATAAAAAATGTAATAAAAAAAATCCTTATTCAGATTAAAATCCACTACACATTCCAAGGTTTCTAAACTAATACATGAGGGATTTTTCTACAATATTGGTTTTCTTCAATGAATGTTCCTAACCCCTTAACTTACAAAAAAAATTAGTTCCTTAATTCAAAATCATTAATGCAATTCAAGGGCATTGTTAATAATTGTTAACAGAGCACTCAAAAAGGTGATACCAGATGGCTCTCATGACTCTACCATTTTACAATCATCAACCTTACCCACTGCCTCAAGTATTGAAGAGTAGGTGATGAGGTCGTACTGAAACCCTTTTGAACTCATTTCTTGCATAAGTTTTGCAGCTTCTTCAAACAGACCTGCTCTGCTAAGACAACCAAGAACGGTGTTGTAAGAAACTCCATCTGGCTTAATAGTCGAGTTCTTCATTTTCGTAAACATTTCCAGAGCACGCTTTGGGCCACCTGTTCTAGCCAAGCCATTCAGGACAATATTATGAGAATTTATATCTGGGGTGCAACCATTTTCTTCCATAGTTCTAAACAAGGAGAAAGCTTCATCCACCCTTTCAGCCCTTACCATTCCAGTCATGAGAGCATTATAAGCATAAACATCAGGGGTGCATCCAAGTTTTTTCATCTCATTAAAAAGATTGATAGCTTCATTGAGTCTCCCACATTTTCCAAAATGCTTAATCATTACAGCATACACACGAGCACTTGAACATCCACAGTTCTCCTTCAATTCCTGGAATAGTTCATTTGCAACATCATAGCGCTTTGCTACTCCTAGGGTGTTGATCAGGCTGCAGTAGGCAGCAGGACAAGGTGGAAAGCCTTTTTCATCCATTTCCTCGAGAAGCAACAAAGCCTTCTCAACTCTATTTGTTTTGCAGAAACCATCAATGAGAATTGAATAAGTAAATGAGCTGGGAACTATTCCATCTTTCTTCATTCTCTCAAACCATGAAGAAGCTTCAGAAGGTGGTGCCTTGGCCTCGAATAAAGATTTGATGATGGTATTATATGTGACAACATTAGGAGCACAATTCAGTAACTTCATTTCATCAAAAAGCTTAATGGCATCTCTTAAGCGATCAGATCTTCCCAAAATATTAATCAAATTATTCATCAGAATGACATCAGGTTTACAACCATCTTTCAGCATTTTCTTGTATGTCATGTAGGCTTCTTCAACCCTCCCAGACTTCCCCAGCCCCCTTATCAATTCTGTGTAAGTAAAGACAGTTGGGAGACACCGCCTCACTCTCATCTCCTTGACCAGGCCCAATGCTTCTTCAACCCTACCCAACTTAAAGTATATTCCCATTAAAGTTGTATAAATTTTTGCAGTGGGTTGCAGTCCATTCTCCTTCATCTCATCAAATAATCTAATGGCAGAGTCATCACGATTTAGTTTAGCAAATGCTGATATAAGTGCACTGTATGTAACAGAATCAGGGAAACAATGGCCTTCGTTACACATTTCATTATACAACTCGTGGACCTTTTCATGATGCCCCTCTTGCATCAGCATCAAGATGACAGAGTTGTAAGTGCTCGCTGTGGGTTTGCACTTGCGACCCTTGACCTGGTAAAAGACAGATAACGCCCTGTTAACCATCTTGGTCCTGCCCAAGATCTTCACGATTTCAGACAATTCAGCAGGACCCATTGCACATGAACCCTTAACCATTTCTTGTATGGTCTTCCACAGTTCACCGAACATCCTATGTTCATCCAAGCAGCGAATCAACGCCATGTAAGTGGTTGAATCATGTTCAAAACCCCTCCTCCTCCCAGCCCACTTAAAAAACTGAGTCTTAACACTAACCTCAACATCTACCTTTAGAATCTCGCGAACCAAGCGAGCATCAACCTTCAGTTTCAGCACTTCCAAGGCCTTTTCTGCATCAGGTCCCCATTTAAATATTTTCAAAATCCTAATGAATCTCTCATCCAATGTCCGAGAATAAGGTTCCTTCCTCAACACATATCCTCCTGTCACGGGACCGTTACGGTGGTTTCCTTCATAGGGATTAGGCAACCGAAACATTTGAACAATCTCATTTTCTGCTAGTTTAATCAAAACCACACAAAATCAGATATGGTCAAAAGTTGCATTGCCTTAATTAAAATCAAACAAACTCAAGAGTAACAAATATAATATCAAACTAAGAGAATATAAAATAACAAACAACAAACATCAATTTAGTTGAGTGAGCGAGTGAGTACAACCTGTTTGCTTTAATCTCTGAGAGAAAGGAGGAAAACTTGATATTCCCCTCCTCGTTGCAGCAGTGGATCCACCAAGCATCGTTGATTTTCCTCGAGCTATACGCTACGCAGAAAAAAAAAAAAAAGTTGCTTACCTGAAACTGAACCTATCGAATTTTTCTCTCATTTTATTTTCTGCCACAAAACATGAACTGCAGAAGGGATGCTTCAAAATTCAATATTCAATCAATGAGATTCGTAACCCATGCATGATATTCCCAACCTTCTCTTTCTTCTTTTCAACATAAAGTATAATTGTGTTACCTATTTATTTATCAACCGTATACATTTTCTCAGTTTTCACACTTCACACGGTAGATGGAAGAAAATACCCCAAAGAACAAAGAAAAGGAATTTATTCTCATGTTTTCTTCCTGCAATCCCATGATGTACTGAAATGACTTAAGTATCCTTTACTAAAAAATTGTATTTATGTTGTAGGGTACGTTTAGTTTTATTTGAGATATCCAAAATTAATTTCTAAATATTCATGATAATAAATTATTTGGAGGTACTTAAAATTATAAATGAGAAAATAACATCAAATAAAAGTAATTTTTTCTCCTTTAATTTTATTGAAGTGTTTTCAAACACACCCTAAATTTGCAAGGAAAAAAAAATGCAACTGGTTATCCCTCGTATTTGTGTCTTCTTCCATTTTTATGATTTCCTTTTTTTTAAAAGTGTATGAAAATAATTAAATAAAAAAAAAACAAATTGACAATGTTCTACATATTAACTTAAAAATTTTAAATATATAGAAACTAATTGCGTGTTGAACTAAAAATCAATGAAATTTCTTAAACACTACCCTCTCCACCGTACTTTTAAATTAATAAAACTATAATAGTCTTCAAATATAAAATACTCCTAGTTTCACTCCCTAAGTAATATATTTTTAGAATACTAGAAAACAAATGTTCTGCTTCTGGAGTTTTAAAAGTTACTAAACTTTTAGAGAATTTAAAATATTTTGTTAGTGAAATATACTATGGATAGACAAATTTAGAAGAGATTAGCATTTATTTTTATATTATCTTTATTTTTTCTCACATAATGTATATTTTCCTCTATTTTCTCACATTAAATATTTTAAATTAATTATATTATTAGATATTAAAAATTAAATTGGTTTATGTAACCATTTAAAATAAAAAAATAAAATGTTTAGACTAAAAACAAATAAATTTCGTTGATTCCTTGTAAGTTTGTCATCCAGACTTTTTTTTTTTGTGATGTGGAAGAAAAATTAATATCAAAATGTAATTTTACCCGTATAATTGAATTTAATAAAATTGAAAATTATAAGATTTCTATTTAAATCTGGAAAACAAGCATGAGAGTTATCATCATTTTGTATCTAAACGTTTTAAATTAAAATGCTAAAAAAAAACTCATGAATTTAACAAAATAGTTATGTCAAAATTAGAACACTTAAAACCACACATTACCAATGTATATATAAAACGAATTCAGCGCTACTTCTGTACCCAGAAGGTAATTATTAATTGACCAATCTCTCGCATATTTTACAAAATTATCAATGTGAATAAATTTTCAATTACGTGTACACTTAATATAACAATAAATTATACATAAAAGAAACCTTATAAGAAATAACACTCGATTCGAAATCACAACGAGCATTAAAGTAAATAATTTGATAATTTTATCCGTATACGAAGTGAAACCTGGTCCCCCTCTAAACGCACCTCAGGGGCTTAAGAGGCAATGCTCTAACCTAAATTGCAGACAGAAATGTACGACACTCACAATACAAAATGGGGAAAAAATAAGAAAATTCGGAGCATTTAACTCAAAATGAAAACAAGCATTGTAATTCCACTTATAGAAAATGGTACACAAATAATCTAAAACCCTAGGGATCGTAAGAGTTTGACAAAAAAAAAAACGGGCCCAAGACCATAATTCACCCATTAACAAATTTTCCAGCATCAACTCACCCATACCTACTTTTTCAGGCACAATTCATATTGTCGTACGTATCATAGAAAGAGATCATGGCAAAATCAACAACAAAAATTAAGCAGAGGTTGTGTTCTCTGACTTCTCAGTCTCCATTGGTTCAGCAGATCCTGGTGGCGGGGCCGGAGTACCATTGTCCCCTGCATTTTCATTACTGGTGGCATTAGGATTCTCCTGAGCTGGTGATTGTTGCGGCTGCTGTTGCTGTTCACCGCCCTGAGGAGGTGGGGTTGCTGGTGCTTCTGGAGTGGTTGGCTTTGGTGGGGGTGGCTTTGGTTTTGTCATGATTGGCTTACAGAACCTTTTATTGAAAGACAATGAGCAATGTTAAGAAACAAAAGCTACACACAGAAGAGAGACAAAAATCTTATGAACAAAAAGTAAATACCTGTCAACAGCTTCAGCTTTCTTTCTTATGTCAGCTGACAAAAGTACAGGGGAGGCATATTTTGGAAGGGTGTCCTGGTGATGCCTTTTCTCCCTGAGCCAGTTCTCAGCTTCCACACATTCATTTAAGACCTGCAAAAACAAATCAAATGGAAAACATGTTCAGCTCTATGGCAAACAGGAAAATATGAACAAAAGAGAATCAGTAGCAACCAATTACCTTCTGTTTCTCACTGATGTCAATGTGATCAAATTTGGGATCACTTGACATTGCAGCGTCTCTATAACTATTTATACAATAGACGAGTTGGTCAATTATTGAACCTCTCTCCGTGTATTCTTTGTAACGCTCTTCAATTGGATCACCTTGCTGCAAGCAAGTAAATATCCAATCAGATTGTAAAAACTAAAACACAAATATATCTTTCTTCGCGACGTTGATGCATAACACTTTTGTTCACTGCATCCTTAGAAAGTACTCTCTAAAACAACCAGGCCTTAAGAATACCATAATCAGCTAGGTTCAGATTTTTCAATCCCCGAAATTTCTTACCTTTTTGAGCTCTTCTAGTTTGGCAATGTATACACCTTTAGTTTCATCTTCACCATCTTCATATAGCCAGTCTTCCACCTCCTGAAGTTTAGTAGTGAAAGCTTCCCTCTCTGTATCAATGACAAACTCTTGGTATTTGTCATTAAGCTGAAATGATAAGAAAAAGTTAGTTAAGTAACAATCAAATATTCCACATCAAATAACAAGAAAATCATGACAACTATAACCTTGTTTCTCATGTCATATACATAAGCTTCTACAGCATTTTTCTTGTCTTTTGTTTCCTCCATCACTCGATCTTGCAAAGCCATTTCAAACTCCTTCTCGACAGCTTTCTGAACATCCGCAGCTGACATTGCTCCGTAAACTAACTCCGCCACAGGAACATTTATTTTCTTAATCTTTTTCTTTGGAGCCTCAGCCTGATTAACGTAAAGGCGGCAGTTCAATTAGTACATAAACAACTTGATTGATGCACATAATCCATAAGGCACTTAATATTCAAACTACAGGAAGGGGATGAATTAGGTCACCCTTGGTTTACTTTCTTGATTAATAAATTATTTTCAATATTTGACTGACAAAATTTGGACAAAAGAGACATGAAAACAATATAGTATTGTAAGGATTACGTCAACTGTAAATGAAGAGATCAAAACAAACCAAACAATCTCGTGCACCTCAAAACACGGAAACAAAATGAGATCCACTTATGTGAAACTCAAACACAATGAAAAACCACAATTAATCCAAACAATGTCCAGAAAATTTAAGTTCACACCATCATCTTATACATCAAATATACCATTTATAATAATTTATTTAAGGTCTAATAATACCCCTAACTTGATCCCAATTACCAATGGCATCTTATTGATTAGTATACTATTAGAAACAGCATAGACAGGAAACCACAAAATAACATATAACATAAGATCTAAATGTCAAAAATAGAAATATCACATCTAAAAATTTAACAATTACTCAAAAGCATTCCAATCATATGCTTAAAATTTCCTTTGACCAACCTTGGTATCAGTATCCATTTGCACAGGTTTATCTCCTGCCTCAGAGGTACCATTTTCAGTTCCAGGGACATCAGCAGTTGCATTGGCATTAGCATCTTGCATGTTAACATCATTGTCATTGGTGCTAGGCGGTGTGGCAGCATCAGCAGCAGGTTCATCAGTTTCCATTTTGGCATTTTCTCCAGCTGATTCTTTGGAAACAGGAACCTCGATTTCTTCCTCTTCCAAGAGCTTAAGAGAGAAAAATATGAAGTAAGAAATAGAGGCTATATGGTTTACTTCCATAATAATCTAACAGGGTATACAGTAGAAACAATAAAAGCAAAAGCCAAGGCCAGAGGGAGGAACTCACAGTTGCAGATTCGATAGATACAATTCCATGTACATTCAACCTAACTTTCACTTTAATTTTTGCTTTTTCACCTTTTGTTGATTGGAAAGGGCCAATCTGCAAACATTTTAATACACTTGGGAGTCAAATGACTGCCAAAAGAATGTGTTTCTGTGTGCACATAAATAAAAACCTTAAAACAGACTTACAGTACAAGTGCTGCTCTTTGCAGATTTAAGTACAATTAGGAGTCAAAATAACTACCAAAAGAACATGGTGTGTGTTATTGCACGTAAATAAAAACTCAAAAAACAACTTACAGTGTATGTGCTGATCTTCGCTGGTGTTTGCAAACCACTCACATCATCATACTGAACATCAATAGAAAACGTTCCTTGCCTGTAGATTGTCAGTGCCTTGACACTTGGTATGGGATTTCCCTTGGGGAAGACAAGGGTACTTTGTTTACTATCTGGCCCACTTTCCTGTGCATCAGAGCTTGCACCTTTCCACGAGAGAGAAATTGAGAAAGGAAAGCTTTCATTGACCTTCACATCATGAAACAGAAGAGCAAAATTATATAAAATATAATAATTACACATGTCAAGCATAATTTACTATTAATTTCAAATCATAAAATAATCTAATATAAAGGGAGATACCAAGAAAAAAGCAATTGAAAGCACATAACATGTACCCGGAAAATAACAAACAGATGCTGAAAACATGAACCAGAGAAATTTTGAAACATTGTCAAAGGGGCTTATGAACCAGAGAACAATACAAGCAAGAAGAAAATTACCTGAAACTCCCTCACTTTAAAAGTTGGACTGAGAATTGCACACTGCAATGCACAACCCCTTGCCACACACTCACTTGCATTCATTGTCCGCCTAGGCTCCTTTTTGAAGAACTCGGTCAATATTTTATATATAGCTGGTACACGGGATCCAGAACCAACCACCTCGACCATGTGAACATTATCAACTGTAAGACCTGCCTCTGCAAGTGCCTTCTCCAATGGTCCCTTCACTCGTTCCAAAATCGGAAGACTTAGTTGCTCAAACTCATCACGCTTGATAAAGCCTCTGACATCCTTCTCATCCATCAAGCACTCTATGTTTAAAGGTGCCTCTGGATTAGCACTAAGCACCTTTTTCAGCTTTTCACAAGCAGCCCTCAATCTTAGACAAGCCCTGGCATTTTGCAATACATCAATCTTGTAGTCCTCCTTAAACTTTGCAACAAAATGATTGAACAGAACCTCGTCAAAGTCCCTCCCACCTAGGGACCTGTCGAATGACTGGGACAATACTTTCAGCTGACCCTTTTTAAATCCAGCAATACACACTTGCATGCTGGCATGTCCAACATCAACAAAGGCAACATTCAGCTGATCATTTTCAGGAAGATCTGTCTTATAAATTCCGTAAGCCAATGCAGTTGCTGTTGTTTCATGAAACAGGCGTAGTGGGTGCAACCCTGCTATAGTGGCTGCATCCAAGACTGCCCTCCTCTGCAGATCAGTAAAATAAAGTGGAATTCCAATGCAACAATCAACAACAGCAGCATTCAGATTTTTCTCAGCTATTTCCTTAAGGTTTGATAACATCATTCCAAATACTTGGGTAGGTGTAAATGTTTTCACTTCACCCAAGTACCTTGCATGAATCAATGGATATCCATCAGGCCCTTCAGTGACAACAAAAGGGAAAGTCTTCAGATCTCGCTGCAGTTCCGGATCTGCAAATTGTCTACCAATCAACCTCTTTATTTGTGAGATTGAATTCTTTGGATTCATCATAGTAGATGCAGCACCAGCTGTCCCAAGGAACCGCTGTTTGTCACCAAAGCATACAATTGCAGGTGTTTCTCGCTTGGACTCGTCATTGAGCACAACATCAATCCCCCTCTGTCTTGCAACAGCAACAATGCAGCTTTCATTACCAAAATCAAATCCAACCACGCTCATTTTTGCTTGATCTCTAAGCCCAAAAAACACCTGATGAAGAAAAATAAAATAAGTTCTGTGTCACATCAAAATCTGAGGCATATATTCAAATTTTTTGCCCTAATAATAAATATGACTTAAAAAGAAAGGGAAAAAACTTCAAACACAAGTTTTATCTTGGTCCTGGCAATGCCTACAGTACCAACTCATCTACTGTTAGAGCAGGAGCAATCACATACAACAGTTGTTCATATAAATTTAGAAGTCATAACATAATGTTCATAACTGCAAGAGCGATTTGAAAAATAAACACCATCTTCAAAAGAATCAAAACTTCATTTTGCATGATATACTAAGTTTTGGAGATCAAATCATTCAACACTCTCCAACAAAATTGTAGTTTAACATTCATAAATTTCAGATAACAAGTGCAAAAAAAAAAAACTAAAAGACTTGTAACAAAAAACTTTCTCTTAGATTAAAAGTTGGTAACATAAATCTTAATTATAGAGAAAATGCATGAATATACCACGGAGAAGACACAGATCTATGACAAGAAGAGGCAAAAGGAACACAAATCTAAGAGAAGACGAAATAGGGTTTACCAGAGGGAGCGATCGAAAAAGTGAGAAACAATGAGAAAAAGGGTTTTGAGAGGTTCTGGAACAATCTTAATAAAGGGGCTTAAGACTAGTCCGAAGGACTCTTGAGTTAGTTTCTTCTGGGGCCTCTGTGGAATTTTGGGTTTGTGTTTAGTATTTGTGTTTGTGACCTTTGCACTTGTTAAATTGCCAGTTTTGAACGAAACAAAGGACGTGCTCCACTCAATTGGTCCCAGAGATGTCTGGAGAATCCTCTCACCTTCTAGAAAATTCTACTACTAGGATCTCTTCCTGCTTCTTTTTGCTTTTTGAAACCCTTCAATTGGGCCTCTTCACTCTGGGCCTTCACATAGTCATAATTAGTCCACTCAGTTCTAAGAAAACAAAATATCTAAAACAGAATTTAAATGAATTATTGATTTAATATTTCACAAACAGAAATCAATTTTATTGTCATTGAAAATTATCCAGTACATTTTTAATAAAAATATATAAAATTAATATGGATAATCCAATTAAAATTGATCTTGTTTTGTTCTTTAATAGATCAATATTATCCTTCATTTTGAATATGCATTATATCTCATAACAAAAACAAATATAACATTTAATGATTTAATGGTAGATTACATATCTTCTAGAATTATAATTGCACAATTTCAATTTTATAGATCTTTAGTTTATTTTTTTTTATATATAAAATTGATTGTGATGATGGATAGGTTTATTTAAACTTGAAAACAAAGTGTCTCTAAATAATATTAAAAAAAATATTTTTATTAAGATAAAATTACTGTTCGTTGTAACTATAAAGGTTTTTTTTCATCAAACATTTCAAATATTTAAAATAGTTTACACATTAACTTATTTTCAAATTTTGTTTAAAACAACATTTGAAAAGGTATAGAAAAAAATATTAATAATTTGTTGTTAAAAAGTTACTTTTTTCTCGTAAAATATTAAAATGTGTTCAGGTGGGTGAATTTTCATAATTAAATAGAAATTATATATATAAAGAGGTATATAAACTATGTTGACATTTTATTATTTCAATTTTATTTTTAATTATTTTAAAAATTAATTATATTTTATAAATAATTTATTTTTAACCATTATTTTAAAAAAATATTATTTTAAAAAAATATGTATATATATATTTTTTATTTTTTAATTTTATATTTAATAATTATGTTAAAAATAATTATATATTTTTTATTAATAGTTAACTTAAATTTCTATGAAAAATAAAAATAAAAACACTTAGACGAACTCATTGGTAACTGTTATTTTATCTCATTGGTTGGTGACTGTGTTGTCTCCTGAATTTTTAAATTATGAAAATTTGAATATAATAGTGCCGTTGATAAATGTTTTAAAAATGTTATATTTATTCGGAAAATTTGTTATAATCTTTGATGATTTTTAGTTATGTATAACTTTATTCAATTTTCAATTAAATTATATATAAATTTCAATATTATTTTGAACAACAACGAGATGAGACTCGACACATTACATTCGTGGTTTCACTTTTTATTTAAATAATGATTACAAAGTAAGATATTGTAGATAGATAACCGAAAACTATGGTACTAAATATTTATAAAACAAGAAAAAAACTAAAATTACCTGTAAAATATGAAGATAAAAAATATAATTAACTAAATAATTTAATATTTGTATATATGTGGCAATATAATATTGTTTTGTTCTAATTTTTTTTTTTTTAAATGTTATAATTAGTTACGTTTTTTCTTATTTAATTGTAGTTGTTTAACACGGTTTTTAATCCATTCTTTCATACATTTTTATCATCAAACTTTATCCATGTATTTAATTTTTAAATGAACTGGTTATATAACATAAAAATAATATATAAAATACATGAATAATTGTGTTTATTAAATCTAAACTGTTTTGAGAATTAAAACTTTATCCATGTATTTAATTTTTAAATGAACTGGTGATATAACTAAAAAAATATATAAAATACACGAATAATTGTGTTTATTAAATCTAAACTGTTTTGAGAATTAAAAGTTAACTATTAATTTGTATAGATAAACAATTCAATCGTATACATTTTTTAATGTGAACTAATAATTTTTATTTTATTTTTTCTCCGCTTCTCTTTAGGTTTTTTGATATTTCTTCCTCTATCACTACTTCATATGCTTATTTGTTTACAAAAAGAATAATATAATTAAAGGCAAATTTATCATTATATTATAATTTTTCATAGGAAGATATGATGATAAAACGATATAACGGTATTACGATATAACAATATTATGATATAACGATAATACAATATAACGATAGGATGATATACGATGACAAAATAATGATATATCAGTATGACAATATAATAACATAACAATGTTACAATACGATAACACGATATAACAGTACCACAACACAATGATATAACAACGATATAACGACGACCAAATCTCAACTAATATTTTAGGGGGAGTCAAAATAATACAATCAAAATTTATATATGTAATTATTGTCTCTAAGGCAATACAGCGAATACATAATTTAGTATTAACCATAACTATACAAATAACTAATAATTATTATCATTTGTTCTTTCGTATTCTCGAACTTCATCAATAATTAGACCATAACTAAAATTTTCAGATTTTTTTAATGTAAATAAACAATTGTCAGTAGAAAATTCACCTTCCATATTTATTCAGCAATATTGTTTTGATAATCTTTATTACAAAAAAACAATTTTTCTATTGTAATAATGGCTCACATGTAATTCAAAACTTTAAGAAAAAAAAATTGTAATTGGAAAATTGAGTCAGTAGTATCATGGTTCAAAATATATATGAAAAATTTGAATTTGTTTTGATTTCATCTTCACACATTTTCCCTTTTTATCATTTTTAAAATATGAGTTTTTTCTTTTATTCGTCACCAATATATTTTTCTTAAGAGTAAGACTAGAGAATAATTTGTCATGATCTAATAAAAAATTGAGACGTAAATATTAAAATAAAAACAAATGATAATCAAGCTACAATTAAAAATCGGTTATGAAAAAACACATATTTAAATATTGTTTTCTTTTACATTCCTAAAAATTAATACAAAAGAAGCTCGTTAGATGAAAAATAATTGTAACTATTAAATTAATATTTCACTATTAAGTACGACAAATTTTTCTTTTTCAAAATGGGAAAAATATATAAGAAATAAGAGTAGAGAAAACGATTATTATTTTTTTAAAAAGTAAAAATAAAAGATGAGAATAATATGTGAAAAACTCAATAGACAAATAAAAAATATCTTAATAATTTTTGTATTCTTTATTATATTTGATTTCGAAATTTACTATCAATTAATATTAAATATTATGATTTATAAATCAATAAAAAATTTAAATTTAATTTTCTTTGATTCTTGACATACTGTACATAATTTATAAAAAAAAATAAAAAATTTTGGGCATACATAATTTAAAAAACTTAAAAGTTTTTAACAATGAAAAAAAAGAACAAATTTTTGGGGCACCCTGCTCCTATTATACTCCGTCACCGATGACGACATGATAATATAAATGTATAATGATATTATGAATTATGACGATATGAGAATACAATAATATGACAATATGTCAATATAAATATGATGATTTAACAATATAATAATATGACAATATAAATAAGAAAATATAACGATATAATGATACAACGATAAAATTAAACAAAATTATAATTTATTAAATTATAATTTATAAAATAAAAAACAATAAAATAATCAAATTACATGTGACAACACTTCAATAACATGACATGACATGACATGACAAAAGAATAAATAATCGTACCAATCACTTAACATATATCACTAAGTTATAGAAAAAATGAACACGATTCAATTTAAATTGTGTGAATACTCAATGAATCATAAAATTTATTAGGTTCTCGATTAAAAGTTTCTTTCAAAATTAATTAGGGACTTAAAACAATTTTAAAAAAATATTTTGAATGAGATTTATATCAAATATAACTTAAAAATCATAATTTTTCTAATGAGAAAAAAAAATTAATACTAAATTATGCACTTGATTTTCAAAAAATATTATAGCATGAACATGTTAATAAAAATGTACAGATTTTAAAATAATATATGTGATTTAGTTTCTATATACATTATTAATTTCTGTAAAATCACGACCTAGATTAAATCATATTTTTCCAATGTAATATTATTTTTTCAAGGTTTCATAACTATTCAAATTGCCACTTTTTTTAAAATTATGATTCTTAAACAACTTTTTAATCTTAATTAATTATTGTTATTGTTTAAAATAGCGGTCAGGCACTGCACTACGACGTCGTTCAGTCGATCTTGAATGAGTTGGCGGGAAAATTATCTCGTTCTATTTATACGACTGTACTGGCGCCAGTGGCTTCTCATGTTAGGGTTCATTGGCGTGTTCAAACTTAAAAGTTCAAACAAAAACCTCATAAGGAAAGTGTTTTCTGATTTTCTTGCTGCAATCGAGTGGTTTCGAAGAAATGCCAACCTACAAGATAAGGGGAATCGACGTAGATTTTCCGTACGAAGCCTATGATTCCCAACTCGTTTACATGGACAAAGTCATTCAATCACTTCAGGAGGTAACGATTTAGAATACTTTTTTTTTTCTTTAATTTAATTTTACATATGTAGTATTCGTTGGAGGTGATTTTGTTTGAGTCGCAGTTGGGTACTAAATATGGGTTCTTTTATCAACGGGGATTCAAATCTTGATTCACCATGTGGAAGAAGAGTTGCCCCTTCCGTACTCCCAACCGCGTTGGTAACAATTTAGAATCTGCTTCAGTGAGGAGTAATATCTTTTTTAAGCACGGGAATATGAATTAAAGTTGTTGTAAATTTCAATTGCAATTGGAGAGTAGTTGTGTCCTTGACATTGTATTTATAAACTTCCTTTTGAATAAATTGAAAGTGATACTGCAATGTTAATGTTATTACTTGATACTAGATAATTTGATAATGACGAGGCTCTGTCATATACTAGTATATCTTAACATGATCCACGATTTACCATCGAATCAAATGCTGTAGTATATTATAGTTCTTGTTGAGGATATGAAGCACATCATACGGGGAATGGATATGATACAGCACAATAAATTTAAATTTGATTTGACTCTGACAAATAATTCTTGACCTAACATGAACATGGCTATAATATAATATTGTGGTGTTTTAATCAGTATTGGTATAATTTTTAAAAAAAAGTTATGTATGCTGTTCTGTATTCAGTGTTGATATTGTTCCTGTTAAAGCTAATGGAGCTACTAGCCGGAAATACTTAAACTGTTGTAACTGCTTTTACCCGAGCCTTTTCTCTAACTCTGGTTCTCTCTCCTTATTTTTCTACCTCCTGGGGCAATGGGTTACTCTATTATTTATAGCTTCAGATGCTAACTGTCTTACATTTTTGGTGAGTATTTAGTGGCCTGCTAGTGTGATCTGCTATCCTTATATTTTGCCATTACCTGGTAGTGATATTATAAAGTTTTGAAAAAGCAAAATTTAAGTCATTATGTCATTATTGCGTTGTTTTAGTCAGTATTGTTATAAACGGTTTTAAAAACTAAAAGTATAAAATTTGTAAAAAATGTAATTAAAAAGATTGAATTGCCTTTGCAATATTTGACATGGATATGTATCTGGCAGTGTTATGACACGGCAGTGCTACTATATAAAAGTTTCTGTGCCTTTTAGATTTTTAGTCATTATCTGCTGCTGTTTACCTTGGTTTTGTTTCCAATTGCTCAATGTCTTGCTATTACGATTCACATATGGCATCTGTTTTTTATCAGTTGTTTACCATTAAGATTGTGTTTTTATTATTGATACTCAATGTATTGTTTTGTGTGTTTTGGCATGGCAGAAACGTAATGCACTATTGGAGAGTCCCACAGGAACTGGAAAAACTCTCTGTCTTCTCTGTGCTACCTTAGCATGGCGTAAGAGTTTGGGTAGTTTCACAACTGGTGTGAGCACGCAAACTGGTGACAAATCAGAGGGTAAAAATGAAGTGTCACTGTCACAATCTGAGTCCTCAACATTCTCTACAATTGTATATGCTTCACGCACTCACAGCCAAATCCGTCAAGTAATTAAAGAATTGAAAAGAACATCTTACAGGTCATTCTATATATTTAGGATTTTTTTTTTTTGTTTTTGTATGGTTTTGCTGGTTATTGACTAGTCAATGTTGATGATGGTAGTTGATTGTGTCAATGTCTTATGAATTTACCATTCACTCGCACTTCCTCAGTTTTTATTTTCTATATCAAGTTGGTGATTGTGGTCCAGAAAGAAAGTGGATTATGCGGACTATCAGGATTGATGTTTTGTGTGTACTACTTGTACTGAACTAAATAAAGATTAAAGTCTGCAGTTTTTATGATGATTACTATGTTGGGCCTAAGCTTACCTGATATTTATCAGTGTGCAGGCCTAAGATGGGAGTCCTAGGATCTCGGGAGCAACTTTGCATTCATGATGAAGTGAAATTACTTCGAGGAAAAACACAAACAAATGCTTGCCGATCACTCTGTCGTCGAAAGCGTGGGAAACGCCACTGTAGCCATTTTCATCAAGTTGCGGGTAATTTTGGAAAAAAACATTTCTGTGCTAACAATACAGGTGTTAATATTCGTGTGGACGTTATTTTTCATTATGCATTTATGTGTGGATTATTTGGCTGAATGAATGTTCTCATACATGTTCCATAATCACTATTAGTACCATGGGTTGCCATAATTCAAATGACGAACAAGCAAAAAATTACAACATGCCAGATTTTATATTCTTCTTTCTTTGTTTATTTATTATTAGTTATTAATGTCCTTTTTCCATTTTCACTTTGAAGTTCTATGTTAGCCTGCCTTACTTATGGACATCCATAGCAATTTGTGGACTCATATACTTCATTGTGATAGGTGTGTAGAAGTGAATACAGTCCCTCACTAACTAGAAATAAGGCTTAAGCAGTGGTTATACAGCTTGGATAATCCTTAGCTTATAAGTTGGTTTTGTGGGGATTAAGTTAGATTCTAAGTCCAAATTCTAAAAGGCTATTTGTGTCTAACTATTTCATAGAAACATCTAATAACTTATTAATTCAAAGAGGAATAATGATTTATTTGGTCCCTGAAATTGTATGATGGGTTCAAGTTAGTCCTTGAAAGTAGATTTTAAATTTCATATTCATCTTTCATTTTAGACAGGTCTTTGTAATACTACTATTGAAATGGAATTTATTTGGTTTAAGTTATCATTAAAATGCATTATAGTCCATATATGCAGGGACTAATTGCATTTTAATTATACCGTACATGAGCCTTATTGAAATGAATGATGCATGCCAAAGAAAAAAGTTACTTTTAGTTTATTATCATTTAGGCATTACTTTAATACTGCACACGCTTTTATGGATCAAATAAATCATTCTCATGATATAATTTTTGCCCTCGTGTCATATAATGGTGTCATGTGTGTGTTAAGTCACATCTTTATGACTTATCTTAAGAATGTTGCTAAAATTTTATTGCAGATTACTTGAAGGACAATTCCCATCTTGGAGAAGAACCTGTAGATATTGAGGATTTGGTCAATATTGGTAGAAAGTTTGGGCCGTATGTTTTCTCAGCTATGCTGACTATAACCATAATTTATCATCTTAATGATCAATTTTTTTTGCCTCCTTTTCTTTCTCTTCTCTCTCCAAGTCAACAATTCTGCCTTAATTTGTGTCTGCTTATTTCAGGTGTCCTTATTATTTATCAAAGGAGCTCCACAAGTTTGTTGATATAGTATTTGCTCCATATAATTATCTTATAGATCGTGGATATAGAAATTCTTTGCAACTTTCTTGGAACAATAGTGTACTCATATTTGATGAAGCTCACAATTTGGTGAGAAGACATTAAAAATTTGTCAGAGATTAATTTCTATGCATAGATCTTAGTTCCATTAAGTGTAACCTTCTTTGTTATGTTCAATCTTGTCCTCTTCAGTGCTCTGCTATTATGTATTATTGAAATTTTAATCATGCTAATGTTACTACTTTTAGTCTGCTGTGTTATTGAAATATATTCAAGCTATATAATTTGCTTGTCATTTACTTGCAGGAAAGCATATGTGCTGATGCAGCCTCCTTTGACTTGCCTTCTTGGCTTCTAACTGCTTGTATTAAAGAGGCAGAAAGTTGTATTGACCTTTCTATAGAAAGAAGAGATAAAACAAATGATAAGTCACAAAATCCAGATGATTTTGCTATCCTTAGAGGTTAGCTTAATCTTACAGAACGGCAGTCCAAATTCCAATAATATCATGATGCATGCTTTTACTCATTTTAACAGCATTATTGGGAAAATAAGATTCATTATAAACCATGCCTGTGTTTATTGGATTTTTGGGTTCAACAACCAATTGCACATGCATTTTGTTTAGATTCTGGTCTGGGTACTCCATAAATTGTAAGCCATATGTATTTTTGCATCTCACGTACACATTGATCATTTCTATTTTGCAGCACTACTTCTAAAACTTGAAAAGCGTATTTCTGAGGTGCCTATTGAATCTAAGGAGTCGGGGTACACTAAGCCTGGGCCTTATATCTATGAACTGCTGGCTGATCTTAACATAACACACAAAACTGCTTCTAAGCTAATCAGTATAATTGGTGTAGCTTCAACCCTTCTTGAGGAACATAATCAGCAGAAATCAACTAGCACGGTCTGCAGATTGGATAGAATGGGTGAAATCCTTGAAATTGTGTTCAGGGATGGAAGAACTGCACATGCTAAATGTTATCGTGTATGTATTTGACTTTATTGTATTCAAGTTACGCTTCACAAGATATTTTTTTTTTCTTTTTTTTGTGTTGTCATTTTATAATAATTCTTTTTTTTTGTGTATTTTTGCATTTCTATGGATTATATCATTAAGCTATATTTCCATTTGCATAAAAGGTTCATGTACGGGAAGTTGAGGCTTGGGCTGTCAATGACTCTAAAGGTAAATTGAGACTTCGTTGAATGAAGATTTGTCAATGTATTGAAATAATCTTTATTTTTTTTTTCTAAATACACTCCATTGATTTTCCCCCGTCAACTTGGTGATCATGTCAATTACTCAATTTTCAAACGTTTACTGTTTACTATAAATTTAAAACTGGCCAGTTTTATTTAACATGTTAAGGACTGCTTGATAATATATGTGGACTTGTTCATTGTACAATTTGTGATTGTTTTTGTGATCGTTTTATATTAAATTATTTTTTATCCATTATTGTTATGAAGTCCCACATCACTTGCCTCAATTCTTGAAGTGAGACTTATATATTGGTTGGGCAGCTTGGCTTAATGCCAATTGGTTTTAAGATGAAATTTTTACATGGTATCACGACCTATAGGTCATCTTGGTAAATTTCCCTATTCTGATAGAGTCGCTTGTTTTGCTAGACATTTGTAGGAGTGTTAGGAAGTCCCACATCACCTAGCTCTATTCTTGGAGTGAGGCTGATATATTTTTTGGCTACTTCGCTTAGTGCCAATTGGTTTTATGATGAAATTTGGCAATTATTATAATTGTACTTCGTTAAATCATTCTTTAGGACTCTGTTTCTACATATTATTGCTACTTTTTTTTTTTTTTAATTTGGAAAAACCAATGCTTTTATTTTTATTATACAAAATATCTTTTCATCTTTAAAAGATATGGTTGATTCTGAAAAAATATAGCTTTTAGGCCAGGCCTTTTGGTTTATATTTTTTTTTTGGGGTTGGAATGTGAAGGAGGAGTTGTATTTATTTAACACCGTTTGGTTAAGCGATACAAGTGATTTGCACCAAGAGGTGTAAATGTTTCTTGTTGAGCTTTAGTCTTTTTGTAAACGAAGCTGTTCCTTTCATTATACAGACAATGTAACATGTTTCGATTATATCTGTACAGATTGTTTTGTAACTTTATATGTCCCTGTCTGTTACATTCACAATTATACTAATATGTGTTGTTTTGATGCTGCAGGCAAGGTGTCAAGGACACTCAGCTGGTGGTGCTTTAATCCAGGAATAGCCATGGAAGACTTTCGTAATAAATATGGGGTTAGATCTATTATACTGACTTCGGGCACATTATCCCCTATGGAATCTTTTGCTGAGGAACTGAAGTTGTAAGTTCCCTTGTTGCTAATTGTGTTTTCATCAATGATATCTTGGCTGTCATTAACACAAAGTGTTGATTCTGGTAATCTCAGAGATTTCCCCATCCGGCTAGAAAATCCACATGTAATAACCCCAAATCAGATATGGGCAGGAGTTGTTCCGGTTGGGCCTTCAGGACATACTTTTAACTCCTCTTACCGCACTCGTGATTCACTAGAGTACAAGCAGGACCTTGGAAATGCAATTGGTATTTGACTTGCTTATGATGTACTGAATTCGGCAAAATAAAGTTGATGTAATATTTGTCTTGCCATTTCAATTGCATGTCTAGTTTAAAAAAATGGAGTTGCAGTATTTTTGATAGTGAAAGTCTCATTAGTGAATGGAGCATTGCATTTTTGTTATAGCTTTCTGCTTTTATATTCTAACCTATTAGAATGCTTTAAGATCAACATTTTTTGAGTGAAACATATTTAGTGTTCACATACAAACAGGGATTTTGGTGGTTTACGGTATGTGAATCATTCCTAGAAAGGTATGTGGTATAATTCAACACTACTTTAGTGATGGACTTGTATAATCAGTCCTGAATAGGAATGTTGATTAAGTAGAATTTAAGTTGTCAATGATAGTTTATGCTATTATCTAGTCATCATTGACTTGGAGATAGATGTGGGATGTGGGTGTTTGGGGCAATGAATGAGCATTGGTTTGTTAGATTGGCATGAGAGGCATAATGATAGTAAAATGAGACCAAAGAGTGGAAACTCAATCAATATTTCAAGAAGTTAATATTATATAATTTGCATTCATGGCTTCATTTGTGTGGGTATAATTTCATAAAAACTGAAGAAAGTTCTATATCTCAGACTACGATACCCCAGAGCCTACAGAATTTGGAATAAGTAGCTTGTATTGTCATCAGAATTTGAAGAAAAAACCCGATAGACATTGCCATTAACTGTCAATAATTTCATTTCTCTGTTGTATTCCAGTAAATTTGGCCCGAATTGTTCCTGACGGCCTTCTTGTATTCTTCCCATCGTATTACCTTTTGGACCAAATCATTGGTTGCTGGAAAAGTGTGGTAAGATTCATACTGACCTAATGAAAAGATAAATTTGCTTGGTCAAGCTTATGGTACATGGTATTGAGGTTTGTTATTTTCAGGGTAATGAAAATTCAATGTCAATATGGGACAGAATTTGCAAACACAAGAAACCTGTTATAGAACCTAGGGAATCTTCATCATTTCCCTTGTCAATTAAGGTAACACCTTTATGTTACATGGTGAAAACACATTCTTCCATAATAAGCATTTGGATGCATCATATCCTAAGATGGACCTGGCCTGACCTTTTTGCTTCTCTGTACAGGACTACATGACCAAGCTGAATGACACCTCAACCTCTGGAGCAGTTTTTTTCGCCGTTTGTCGTGGGAAGGTATGACTTAATCATGAATGTAGAGAAACATCCTTCTGATATGTTCTCACCTTTATTATGGTATACAAGTACTGTAAGACGTAGTGTACATGTACTGCTATAGGCAGGTATACTGTAGGACCTAGGGGATATGGCAATATATTTGAAGACTCTGGGATAGAAGACTATTTTTTATATGATACTAAAATACAGTGACATTTATAATTAAGGGAGAAGGGTTCATAAAGGCCAAGCATTGTCCTAAAAATTGTAATTGTAATATATAGGCATTAGACATAATGCCTCACTTAGATAAATTTGTGCCATTCGTTATTTTAACAGGTAAGCGAAGGATTAGATTTTGCTGATCATGCTGGAAGAGCTGTGGTAATTACTGGTTTGCCATTTGCGACAAGTACTGATCCTAAGGTTTGATTATCTTTTCCCACTACTAACTCCAAATAGTTCTCTTGGTATTGTCTATTAATTATGCATGTACATGTGTTTGTCGTAAAAATTCACTTTTAATCACCAACAGGTTCGACTAAAACGGGAATACCTTGATCAACAATCTCGACCACAGGGAGAACTGTTGAAGGTTATGTTGGTTTACTTGCATAAATTTTTCACACATTAATGTAATATGTTTGTAAGTATTAACTATTTGTCTGGTACTTAAAGCAGGTTATAACTGGAGATGAATGGTATAACCAGCAAGCCTCCCGAGCTGTGAATCAAGCTGTTGGGCGTGTAATTCGCCATCGCTATGACTATGGAGCAATTATTTTCTGTGATGAAAGGTTTTTACCTTGAATTATTTTGGTCTAAATTGCCTCAAAAGACATGTGTTTTATGTTATTACTAATTCCTTTTTTCTCTTTTGTGTATTACTTCTTCAATGAAAAATATAACCAATTTTTTTATCACATGGATAATTTGCACGTCAGTGATTTGTTTTGGTCCCAACGAATTTCCATTGATGTTTTTTGGGTGGCTCTGTTTCTCTCAAGCTATAAACCGAAGGAAGTATAAATGTAAACTTGTTAGTTTCATGATATGTTACGAACTACTTTTCATTTTGTGAAAATCATCTGATATAAATATCTCAATGTATACATTAGTAATTCAAAAGCCAACTAATAAACATGTCAAGGTCCTAGCTATAATTATTCTTTGGAAAATTATACTTTGACTTCCATTTTTTGACTCCCATTCTTTACTTCCTGACGTGGTTTAGTGTGGGTTATCGATTCTTTCAAAAGAAAAGATAGGGATACATTAATCAATAATCTACATTAAACTACGTTAGGAAGTAGAGAAGGAGAGTCAAAAAATAAGAGTCATAGTATCATTGTCCTTATTCTTATATCAAATATCAGTAGCCTGTTACATTACTAAGTTATTATTAATTTGGGCTTTGTTGTTTATACGAATTTTTTGAGGGTTATTCTTAGTGTTGAAGTTGTTACAGGTTTTCACATCAACATCGTTTGTCCCAAGTCTCACGTTGGATACAGCCTCACATAAAGGTTCTACTCTTCACTGAAATTCACTCTTCTGGATTACAAACTTTTTTATACTAACTGGTTTCCATTCTTGTAGTGTTTCTCAAGATTTGGAGAAGTTGTTTTCACTCTAACTCGGTTTTTTCGAGAAGTAGGAACTCAGTTTCCTACGAAGGCGCCTTTGTTAGAAGCTAAAAAGGAGGGTCAGTGTCTTATAGTACTATATTATGTTGGTTGTGTCATGTCATTGTGTGTATGCTTGTGGTTTTTGCCTCAATTTTTTTATGGTTGGCATTTAAATATTGTAAATTTGTTTCTTTAGAGCATGACGGGTATGGTTTCTATCTGCTTTTTATGAATTAGCAGTTCAATTTGTTGTAATTTAGATTTTTTATTTTTTACAAGGATGGAGGGGTGTTTTCTTTTTTATTAAAGGCAGAGTGAAGGTAACCAACCTCCTATGTAGGATGAGAAAATACAAATTGCTTACAGTGTGGTTTTGTGTATTGGATGATAAAAAGATACATGAATTGAGTTACATGATTAAACGGGCTTTGCCTTATTCAAAATCAGCTAACTGTGGATAATACTGGTATTGTTTGGTAACTCACTCCATGAAGTTGTTTCCTTTTCTCAAATTTTCTCATTCCTTTGTTATTTAAACACAACATTTTAGTTTCCAGTCATCCATCAATGCAAATTTGATTTCTTTCAAGTGTAGCTTCCCTTCTTTTATATATTTATTTTCAATCCTTTTTCTACTGATATGAATTAACTGGACCATTGCTGATGCAGGCAATGTAGGAGAAGTACCATCATCAGAGCTGCACATGGAAAAACTTTTGTCACCCCTGGTAAGTCTTTGATCACGCATTGTAATGATGCTCATTTTTTTAATCACATAATGCTATTGTTTGGCCCTTCAGCTTGATAATCTTTTTTCTTGCAGACTGCACCAATGGCTCAAAATTTCTCTTTGAAAGCGTCATCTTTGCTTGATACTAAAAAAGGCCGTGCATCATTCCTAGGAGAAATTGCGCCTGCCAACCGCTCATCTCTGTCTTTGGACAATTGCAAGACTGTACATCGTAAAAGTTCAAGTGATATTTCTGGCAAGGTTTTGCTTGGAAGGAAGACTCTTTTATCACCAGAATGTGAGAGGGATGATTTGGCTGTTAGTTATCAACCTGGTGAAAAATCAACGGATACACCAGTAGCACCTTGTTCATCCAGGAAGCGTAAATTTGTGGCAGGAGAGTATGACTTAAAGCAATATTTTGGAAATTCTAATGAGCATTCATCATCGGGTACAAATTTTCTGAATCTTATAGCTCTCATTTCAATTTTTAATTATGTTAACTATGCTAAGTGAGTAGATCTATGATATGGCTTGTCAAAACGCTCAGGGGTTGTAGATGTAAGAGATAGAGATGGTGTGGCCTCCACTTGTGTTGAATTGACAAGACCAAAAGGCCATCTTCCTGCTGATTCCGTGCCTTCTGCTGGTGATGAAACCCAAGGATCAGCATTCCTTGCTCAGGTAGAGTTGTTATTTGTTATACATAAATTGCATGTAGCCTCCGAAGTAGAAATGCAATAAGTGGAAATTACTGGAAATGGAACTAATTCTTTTTATGGTTGAAGCCAATGTGCAAGAAAATCAAACAAATTGTAGTTATAAACATGAGCTATACGGACAATCAGATTTTGATCATAATTTTGCACAAGTGCTCATAATTCTTACACAAGTCAAACTCAATTTCTATTTCCTATTTATTTGCTGTTGTACACATATTCTTAGGTCAGTTTACATTAAATTTGATCATATTTTTCATAATTATTGTTATCAACCCTCAAGTAACACGGTGTTGCAATTTGATGTTCCTTTATATTGATATTGATGACAAATTTTGAGTATGGATATTCTGTATAAATTGTGCCTTACAGGTTCGAGATAAACTCAGTGCTGCGGAATATATAGACTTCGTGGGTTGTATGAAGGCACTCAAGACCAAAGCAATGAAAATTAGCGAAGTTTTACAGTGTATTTCTAGATTGTTCTCTGGACCTGATAGGCTACCTCTACTTAAAAGGTATTCAAAAAATTATAATATTTTAAGCAACCTTTATGGTTTGAACTGTTGTCCTTGTTATACCATTCATCCCCAATCATTATGTCACTGAAGAAAGTTCTTGATCTATCCTTAAAATTGGTTGCAATTCATGTAGCGCTATTGTGAAGTGTAATTGTAATGCATGAGCCAAGTCATTCGATATTCTCACTGCAAAGTGTAAAATGGGGCATGTGAAAGAAAATGACTGATTCCTGCACTCTAGATTACCACCTAGACTACTTCCTTGCATGATGCCTTTTGAAGGAAATATGTTTCAAAGTCACATTGAAATTTCCGATGTTGAATCATCTCTTGACCTTCGTCATCTTGTTTAACAGGTTCAAAGATTACATCCCAGCAAAATATCATTCTTTGTATGAGCACTATGTTGAAGAAAAAACATTAATCACGTGAAGACTTCTTGAAGGTGCCCTTCTTGTGACTATTGTGTGATAATTCGTCCAGTTAAAAACAGGCTATCTAAGTCTTAACATCTTTATTGGATTGTTATTAAAGACATGGAAAGGAATGAATATTAGTACATGGCCTAACAAGACTAGAAATGAGGAGACACATGAAGAACAAGACTAGGAATGAGGATATTCATGAATATATAAATTATATTGGTTCTTCACCCATAGTTTAATAGAGAAGATAATTTCATAAGTGTTTGATTCAGGAGTATTCATGTATACTTCATAGCATGGAATGTGACAAACATTGAAATGAGGCTTTGGATTTGATGTTGGCCTAGGTGAATCAACATCAGATGATTTATTTAGGAATCAATTCATCAAAAGAATGATTAGTGGATTTTTTTTAGGGCCAGAAAATATAAGCCCCACGGAATGGATCCCCACAGATATATATATATATATATATATATATA
>Ga0209589_1000716_pt1 | contig 48761 bp, 19 predicted proteins | sample CowpeawhiteBW_FD_187525 | JGI IMG/M metagenome (GOLD analysis project Ga0209589, IMG submission 187525) | Root nodule microbial communities of legume samples collected from California USA - Cow pea white BW (SPAdes) (version 2) | ecosystem: Host-associated > Plants > Roots > Nodule | place: USA...
ATATATATATATATATATATATATATATATATATATATAACTCAAAAAAAAATCAAAATTTTGGGGAGGGGGGCACCCTGCCCCCAAATAGGTCCGCCCTGGGTGCAAGGGTCTTGTAGGATTCAAAATCTTGTCATTGTTTCTATTTTTTCTTGTTTTTCTTATAGTGGTTGTGTAAAATTTTGATTATAATGAATTAGCTTGGTTAAGATGATAAAGTAATTGAATGTAATTTTCTTAAGAAGGTGAACCAATATAAAATTGTTGTATTTTTTTTTCTAGTTTCTTTTAAGTTCGTTCGCCAAATTTAAGTTAAATTAGCTCAACATTTTAAAATTTGTTTTAAGAAACTTTATGCTGAATACTTTGATTCGAAGAAATATTTGTTTTTCTATAAAAATGATAATTGAAGTTTTGTTTCTAAGTTCAATTACTCCTCCCCCTCTTAAACTCAACTTACTTTCTCAACACTAAATACATTAACTAAATACATTGATCACACAAATATCAAATATCAAATGTTCAAACAAGAAATAAGTAATTATAAAAAATGATCAATAAGAACTATATAAGCACATATAATCCACACTTTCAAAGCATTAGTTAGGCTTTAGTGTATATAGGCTAACTACAACATAAGTATCTACAAAACAAAAATTAAAATTGACCAAATAAAATAACCATCTAATAATAAAAATGATTAAATGTTAACCTTGGAAGATAGGTGCATATCATTAAATGTAGTCTATTAGATACTTTGACTCGACACTATGGGTGTGTTCAGATTGCATTTAGAAAAATTAAGTTGGTTGAATGAAATTGAAGATTTCATCCAACGGAAAAACTTTATGGTTTTACTTTGAAAACAATTCACGTTTGGAACTCAATGAAACAGAACAAAAATTTGTCAAACATCATTTGTGATTTTCAATACAAAGTAAACTTGGGTTTGGATTCCCAAACTGAAAACCAAACACACACTATATGTTCCCGTATGCTACAAAATGTACAAATCCTACCAAATCTTTTTCCTTTTTTCTATAAACATTATTTCATTTAAACAAATATAACATGATCATTGAGAACATAATCACATAGTCTTTTTTTTTCCCTCAAAATCGCTTATTACTTTTCATTTCATTCAATAGACTTTCAATTTTTCCTACACAACCTTTAAATGTGTGAAATATTTGGATCGTTGTTTGAATTGATACACTTTTATGTAGTAATCTCTCTAATCCCCACTTGATGAATTTATCAAATCGTTTTATTTCATGCATTTTTGTGAACATTATACTCTTTCCTGTAAAGGAAGAAATTAAATTAACGATCTAAAACATGTTATTCCACAATATTATACCTCATAGATAACATCTTTAGTATTATAATCGACCCGTCAACCAAAATTAAAATTATTATTCTCACATTTTCATCAATCATGTCATCCATAATCATTTTTATGTTTAATAACTTAATAATTTTTAGCTTTAAGAACTTACAATGCATAAGTCAATTTAAATTTAAATGACAAACTGAAGTTAACGAAATTTATTGTTGATTTTTTAATATATTTTATTTACTAATGTGAGTGACAATTGAGATCGTGAACTATGTATTGATTATTGTAAGCTAATAGTGATGATTTAAAATACTTATTTCATGATTAATGTTTTATTAATTTAATCTTTGTCAGATAGGAGGACAATTGAGCGTAAGTGTCAAGTATAAAATATTAATTATTAGTTACTTATTAATTATACATTATATTATATCCCGAAGAGAATAAAATAATGTAGAAGAAAAAAAAGTGCGAAATTTTTAATTAATTAATTATTTTGCTCCCTCACGTGCATGGCAAGCATAGCATTAGCACGGAAGATTATATAAGGAATAGCCTCAAAGACTCACTCTTCCACTCCTCAACGCTTTCTCATCGCTGATCAAACTTCAAACCCTAGGATTTCAAGGTATCTCACACTCCTTTCGATAATCTTCATTTTTCTTATCTCGTTTCTTTCTCTCTGCAACGTTTCCTCTTCGCGTTTGCTTTGCTTGATCGTATTATCGCGCTGGTCTAATTTGATTTTTCCGATTTTAGGGTTGATTTCGTTTTTGTTTTTTTTTTATTTTGTTGATTTTCTTTCTTTGTTGCTGTTTGACAGCGGGACTTGTAGTTTTTTGTTTTTTGTTTTCCTTTTACTCGTTTGTGTGCTTAGAGATATGTTTTATGTTGCTGTGCACTCAGTAATCCGTGTGCAAACCACTTATGGTTTAAATCCTGGGTTTCACTTATTCTTGTTGTTGTTATTTTTAATGTGGTGAAATCTTTTGGTTGGTTGTGATTTAAGTCATAGTTTTTTGTACTCGTCATGTTTTGGCTGAAAATTGACTTCATGTTTTTCTGTTGCAAAGTCTTTCGCTGTGTAGTCAAATCAGTTTGATCAAATCAGAGTGAAATCATATTTTGGTTTCTGTGATATTTCCCCCGAGGGTAGATGCGATTTCCTTGAATTGGCTATTGTGCTAATGCTATCATAGGGGTTCCCTTTTTTTTGTGATATTTTATATCAGTTAATGTTTCGTTTTTGTGCATTGAAGAAGGTTGTTTATACGTCGTCCCCTCCTTTCGAAAAGAATTGCCACTTTAGATGTTTTGCTTGTTTCAAATTGTCTGATATTTTAGAACATCAAACCAATCAAACATGTTTTTTTTAATCAAATAGCTTCTCTGCTTGTGAGGTTCCCCAGACCCAACTCCTCATGCTATAGGCATCCCATTTCTGTTTTCTTCTTATTGTTGTCTCATGGCATTTTCACTATTTCGAAGGATAAAAACGTTAATGGAGTAAAATGGTAGCCATCGTAGTTATGTTTCCTGACAACTTAAGGTAGTATTGTTTCCTTACAGCTGAAGTTATTTTACCTGTCAAACTTGTATCTATTATTCTGCATGGTGTTTGATTCGAAATGAACTTTTTATCTTGTGTTAAATCCTTTTGATATAGTCTACGTGATTTGAAAAAAGAAAAAAAAAACTGCAATGAACCATTTTATTTATTGTCTGTTTGTATTACCTTCATAAGTTGTAAATTGAATTAGTTTTTATTCTCGGTCCTCATGGTTTTTATTCATTCTGTTTTTGAAACTGAGGAAGATGTAATTTAAATGCATTTATGTTTATATTGGTTCACAAATTGCCCCAAAAGGTAAACGAAGCCTGAAATTTATCTTAAATGTAGGTGCACTGTACACTTGTGATGGCTTCGAAACGCATTACTAAGGAGTTGAAGGATTTGCAGAAGGACCCTCCTGTTTCCTGCAGTGCTGGTTTGTTTGCCTGAGATTCTCTCTGTTGTTTACTTTCCCCTTTCTCCATCGCTTTATCACCCTTGGGTGTCTTATTGTTTAATCCTGTTGTTTAATAATTCAGAATGATCTGTACCTATAACCCTTGTGTGTCTCCTTTTTCATGAGTAGAAATGCTTTTCTTGTGTTGTCTTTTGACTCTAATCTAATTTGTTTTTTCTTCTATCTTATTTGTCATTTCGTTCCGTGGCTTCTAAACTTGCTTATAATAGCTCTGTACTGATTTGAAGTGTTTTCTTGTATACACTATTTACTTCTCATCTTAGTCTATTATCTTCTAATTTATTTGTTATTTTATAACATAAATTGTCACTATTAAACAGGCCTTATAGTTATCAAAAATGATTTAAAGTGGTTAATTAATTAGGAAAAAGCAGTTATGGTGCTACCATACCTCAATGATGTGGTGTTTTTTTGTGCATGCTGCCTTTTGCTAGCTGCCAAATTATTTTATGATGCCATCCACCTCTTTTATTTTTATTCATTTTAGGGCTATTTCATTGTCGGGCTTCATTTCTTCATTTCGTTTTGTTCTTCCTCTTGCTGGCAATTTGAATGATAGCGCCCAGAGCTCTGGCAAATGTTTTCGTGACCACCTCTTTCTTTTTCTCTGCATGTTCTTTCTGTTCACTTCTTTTTTGTTTGTCTATTACTGCGAGTGCCTGATCTTTCTTTGTCAATTACGATTTTCTTTTTCGTATTTTCTGTTATTTCTTCATTTCTCTTTTCTGTTTCAGTGTTTCTGCAACATTGATATCTTGTTCTTGTTGTGTTTATTCTGTTCTGTTATTTTCTTCATTTTTCTGTTTCTGTTATTTTTTAACACAATTTTTTTCTCTGTTTTCTAACTTTTTTCGATTAAATCTATAATGTTGTTTCCAATCCTTCTCCCTTCTAGGACAATGTTAAGCAAAAATAAAAGTCAAGCATACTCTGCTTTTTAATTTTTTTATACTCTTTATTTTAGTTATATGTGTGTGTTTGTGTTGCCTGTCTGTCATGGCTTCTGCCCCAGGCCACCATGCCATTTGCTTTGTGTATGTGGCAGAGTTTTGGCCTGCTGTTATCCACCATTATAACATTGGTCATATCTGGACAAGGAAATTGATATTTTGTTTTAAGTGAATAAAGGATACAATGATGGAAAGTTTAATGGTAGGAATATGGATTCAAATTTAATCTAGAGAAAAAGAAAACTATTCCAACCTATCTTTCTTACACAAAATCACTCCTATTTGATAAATATAAAAACCATACTCTTAAACCTTAAACCTTTATTTTTTAAATGGAAATGAATAAAATCCCCTTTTACAGATTTTGACTAGTTTCATAAAATCCCTTCCATTTCTTAAACATTATACATTTTCCCCTTTTTGATGCTCTATATTGAAAGATTGAAATTATTAATCGCAAGGATTGATTCAGAATATTATTATAAGAAATTCAGTAGCTTAATCATACAATTATCAAAAACTTAATCATTTGAATTGTTACTAATAAAAATAGTAATAGTAATAAAATGAAAAAAGTTATATTATTCATTATTGAATTCTCGACATTAATTTTGGTGTATTATATTTTTTTACAATTCTTGACTAAGTTAATATTAATTTTTTATTACAAAAATTAAAATAAGCCTTTTTCTTTTCTATATAAAATGGTAATTTTTTTATTAATTATTTTTTAACTTTTATTTGAAAAATTTTCATTTTTTTTACAATAATAGAGGGATTTAATTGCAATGTTATAAAATAGAACATTCTCTTTGTAATGTTTAAGAAAAAGAATGATTTTGTATCAAAGTTATTTATTAAGAGCATATACTATGGTGATGATGAGTAGTGGAGCAGAGCAGCCACTGGCCACTATTTGGCCATTGTAGTGCTGTTGTTTAGTGTTGCGACCACTATAGCAGATTGGATTAGCGGCCGGTCATGTATAGTATGGCTTCTGTGTGCATCCCAGGCTTCTCTCCTGAGATTTTTGGCTAGGACCTTCTCAACCCAATCCTTATTCATGTTTAATTTTTTTCCCCTTTTCTTTTTCATTTGTTTTGTATTGTTCGTGTTCATTCTTTGTGTGTGCAAAGATATGTTTTTTTTCCTTTGTTCATTCTTTTTCGTTCAAATTTTGCACTCTGTTTATTTTTTTTGTTAATTACAATTATTTCATGAACTGACTTTTTTTTTTTCAGTATATTTGCATATAATTAGTATTAATTCAGTAGCATGTATAATGTGTGTATACAAAACACTATTTGAGCTTGAGAACTATAATGAAACGGGTTCTATAATATGAATTTTTTTGGTCAATTTTATGAAGAAAGATTATGGGTATAGATGCATGTTTATAAAATAAGAGAGCAAATGCCTAGCGAATAGAGAAGGATGCTATTACAGAATGAATAAGAATTAGAGGTTTGGTTGAGAGTAACGGAAGCTATATGCAGATTTGAATTGATTATGATGTTTTGGTCACAGCTTCATGTAGGAACACCAACAGCCAAATGCCTTGTTTGTATGTATAAAATGTAAATGACATAAATAACGTTATATGTAGTTATTTATCTGTATCAAATGCACCTAAAGCTATATTATTTCTATGGGAAGGCTATCACGAATCTTGTATATTCCGTTATTTTTCAGGCCCTGTTGGTGATGACATGTTTCATTGGCAAGCTACTATCATGGGTCCAGCAGACAGCCCTTATGCTGGAGGTGTATTCCTGGTGACCATTCACTTCCCACCGGATTATCCGTTTAAGCCACCAAAGGTAAGACTATTAACTAGGCCTAAATTTGTTATGTGATACTGAATATTTAGAATGTTGGTTTTGTATTGTAGGTTTCGTTCCGAACGAAGGTATTTCACCCTAACATAAACAGCAATGGAAGTATCTGTTTGGACATTCTGAAAGAGCAGTGGAGTCCTGCACTAACAGTTTCGAAGGTGCTATTGTCAATATGCTCTCTGCTGACAGATCCGAACCCAGATGATCCTTTGGTGCCTGATATTGCTCACATGTACAAGACAGACAGAGCAAAGTACGAGAGCACTGCCCGTTCTTGGACTCAGAAATACGCCATGAGTTAGAACAACATATTATGCTTCTGGGGATCCCTTTTCTGTCGTCGGTACATATAATACATATATAGTGCCTTCTGCTTTCATCTTATAATAATTAAAACCCCGGAAACACTTTTTACCTATTAATATTTTGCCTTTTCTTTTCCGCTTCTTTTTATTTTTTATTTTTTTTAAACTATTTTTCAAAACATATATTTCGAATATCTCGGAATGGAACATGTGGAATCCGGAAAGCTAAGACTTCAGCTGGATGAGGAAAAGAGGTGTGAATGCATTCACATTTGCAAATGGAAAATTATATCATCAAACTGAGAAATAACATATAAAATGATTTCAAATAAATTTATAATATATAAATGGGTAAATCTTATCTTATAATTCACTTTTGTAAAGTTGATTTAGATTTATACTTCTTAACAAAAGGAGACAAAAACAATTGCAAACTTGAACCATAAAGATAGAATTGGTCTATGCACGTATTTTTTGTTTCCAAAATTGAATTCCATTTAGTGTTGTTGGAAGTTTTTTCCTTAGCTAAACCTTGAAAATATCAACTTTGTTTCCATTTAATTTCTCTGAAAATAGTTTTTCATTATCTTTCGGATTTGAAGAGGTTGGTGATATTTCCTGTTGTGATCAAATTGGATAGTTAATTTGAAGAATTGATTACCTAAATTATGCAGTGATGACATGTCTTGCACTTGACTAATTTGAATTTCTAATTATTATCTTTCATAATTGTTGAATTTTCTATTATATTTTAAATGTATGTCTAAGAAATTATGTCTTCATACATGAACATCAACAAATGATGATAACGACCTGAAATAGTTTGCCAATTTTAAACTACATTTTCATGTTTAGTTGTTGTTTTCTCCAATACGGTAACGTAACTACTCATATTATTCGAAAATTTAAACACATAATTTTCAAATCTTAATAATAAGTATGTCACAGTTAAATTACTCTTAAATTGCAAAATTTCACTATTGAACGAAATTATCAATATACTATACAATTAAGTTAATAAGTATATTCAAATAGTATAAATATTGAACGAAATTGCAAAACACTAACAATTTAAATCAATAAACACTTCATTTTTAATTCAATTTCATTTTAATAATATTAATTAATTCAATTTAACATATTTTTAATTTTCATGTACATACTATTCCATAGCCTATATAAATAACTTAATTATTTTACATTAATTTGTTTATTTAATTAGTTATTTAGTTTTACTAACATAAACTTTTCGCTCAAATTCTCTTTTCTTTAAAAAAGGAGAACAAATATCAATTGTGTCTCCCCAAAGATTTCTAAGTGGTGACAAAACTGATGTCATAATTCAACTTCTTGAGAGTTCTAATATGCTATCTTATAGTAAATTTTGTTTGGTTCTTTAACTAGCTGGGAAAAAATATCACTTCATGTTTTCTTTTTCTTCTGTTACTTAGCTATACTGTTCTTATTCACACTAAGGATTGCAGATAAAATTTTGGTGAGAAGCAGAGTGGGGACCAATGTCTCTGAATTTTTCTCGTGATCTGATATGCAGCTAAAGCATCGCACAGCTGTGCACTCAGTATAATAACCAATAAAACCAAAAATGAAGAAAGCTTCCAAAATAGCTCATTTTTTAAAGCACTCATCATCTCAATCCTGTGAATTTGCTTTTATCAGTTCCTTCTAAAGTCTTCTAAGTGATAAAGCTAAAACTACCTAAACAATGCACATATAAATTCACCTCTTCTTCACTTCATCCCACCAAAACATGGATTTCAGACTCTTCATTCTTGCTCTTCTTCTACTACTACAGGTACACACTATTTGTATACAATCTCAGTTCTGCTTGGATTTTTAGGAGAATATTACAGGAAGATTTTGTCAAAAATCTCCACCAAAGATAAAGATAAATTTATAATCAATACAAATTTTACTTCACATTCCGGTTCAGTAGAATTATGTTAGACTTAAATTTACTGTAAGAGATTCACTAGTTATGTGTTATTTGTATAAAATAACATGATAGCATTTTGTTGTATTTTGTAAGTTTCTTCTTTTTTTATATGTTATTGAATTTTATTGAGACTTTTAATTCATATTTTTATTTTTATTTTTAAATTGAAAGTGTATTTTACAAAAGTTGAGATGATTAGTACCTTGGTGTGTAATTTCTCATTCCAGGCTTTTGCAGAAGCTTCCTCCAACAGCACCGGAGTGGCCAGTTTTCTTCAAAATGTGAGTCTATCATTTCTTTGATTCGTTAATGCATGCATGTAAATGAGTTGATACATTATACATTACTTGTTTTTCTTCATTTTGTAAACTATCTACTAAGATTGTGTTTTGGTTACAGACATATGGAGGAAGTAAGAATGTGGATCTCAAGAACAAACATTTCCATCTCCACAAAATCAGTAAGTTGTTTCATTTTTTTTTTCTTTTTAATATATAATTTTCAGTTTGTAGTTATTTGGAGGAATGCAAAATTGGGAATGGTTTAATGTAAAATGGTAAAAAAAAAAAAAATATGCATTCAAAACACAAAACACAATTTCTCATCTTGTTCGACCAATTGTTTTCATTTTGTCCATATATTATCTTCAATCTGAAATTGCATACAAATGTATCTTCATTCCAAAATTATCACTGTGGTAATTGATGTTGTTATAGATGAGTAGACTTATAAGTGATGATTAATTCACCTTTTAAATCATAATCCTCGTCTCTATGATATATTTCTTTGGAAGAATTAATAGTAATAAATTTCCATAATTTAATTTATAATTGAATAATTATTGATGTAATTAATTATATGTTAAATGATTTGTTTGGTGTAAGTAGATTGCAAGTATGAATGTTCTCGAAGATGCAGCAAAGCATTGAAAAGAAAGAGATGCAAAAGAGCATGTAAGTCATGTTGTGAGAGATGTGGGTGTGTGCCACCTGGGACCTATGGCCATAAAAATCTTTGTCCTTGTTATGCACGCCTCAAGACTCACGGGAATAAGCCTAAGTGCCCTTAAAATTATTTCGAATTCATTTCAATGTTTATGATCGATTCAGTGTATTTCGAATAAAATGTCGCAGTAGTTTACTGTTCTGTAATTTCGTTCTGTCTTTTGTGACAGATTTCTTTTGTTTCTTTTCTGTTTTTCGTTATATATATAAACAAGAAAATTGGTTATTCCGTCAACTTTTACCTTGCATTACCTACAGTGTGAAACATAAGATTTAGTTTAAGATTTAGTTTTAAGACTTGCAACATGTTTAATACAAAGCATAAAAGTATTGTTAATCACTTATGTTGCGCTAAACCTGAAGGACGCAAGTTCTTAAGCTGCACTAAACCCCATTATCAAGACTAAGATGACCATTTCATCACAAGACAATAGTCTGCCATGTCATATATATATATATATATATATATATATATATATATATATATATATATATATTTTTAGAAGAGATAAGTGTGTGTTACTTCAACAAAATTAACAGAAATTAGCATTTTGTCATGTTCATTTGTATGATCAAGCAAAGTGTTTGTCATGTTATCACATCATAGTTTTTGTTATTTTTCTCATCTACCAATAACTAGACATGTCAAAATGAGCCTACTCGGCTCACACGAGTTGACTCACCACGAACTTTGTTGAAAATGAGTGAACCTAATCCGACTCACTTTATGGTGAACCAAAAATTTTGTAAACCGGCTTAACCCATTACGGGTGAGTGGGTTGAGTTAAACCATTACGGGTGAGTGGGTTGAGTGAATTGACTCACCAACTCATATGAAAAAAAGTTATTTATTTATTTTTAAGTATTCAAATATTTAATATTTTTTAAGCAACCCATAAGATGACAGTTACAGTAAAATCAAGAATCAATGTCTTTATTATGCTCACCACCAATATATGATGAATTGTTTTCAAGAAAGTGTCGATATAGTCCAAGAAAACACGACTAATATTACACATTTTCTGTTATGCTATTTAACAAAATATAAATAAAAAAACTACACATTTTTGTCATGCTAATTTAGAAAAATTTGTTTATAAGACAATTTCTTGAATATTTTGCTATAAAGATCATAGTAGAAGATTAAAGTATTAGCGTACATAACTTGACAATCAAATTAATTAAATATTCAAACTATTCAAATATTATAGAGCAAGCATTTAAAAATATTAAATTGTGAACTTATATAATTAAGAGTAGTAAATAATTATTAAAAAAAATAAAAAAATTGTAAAAAATTATTGGTGGGTTAAGTGAGTCAACATATCTTCAACTCAGCACGAACCCGTTTAACCTGTAGGTTAGTGAGCCGGATTATGTTCAATACACTTTTAAAAAAACTGAATTTTTCAACCCATTTTGAACCCGTGGTGAGCTAGGTTGATTCATGGATTGAAACTCATTTTGACATCTCTACCTATAACGGATTGTATCGATCCAGTGTACAGTTATATGATAAATAAAGTTTATGAAGTCCAATTTCATCCACTACACAATGAAGACTATTGGTCAACCTAGTCCAAATTTCATACCAGACTCTCAAACACAACGTAAGACATCTAGACGACTTAACATTACTGGAATTCGTAATAAAATGAATTAACCAATTCCGAATAAACCGAAAAAATGATCTTACTATCAAACTAAAAGTCATCATAGGAGTCGATGTCTATGAATTTGTAATTTTAACAATCTTGTATTAAAATTCACTCTTGTATTTTCTTTTATTAATCAATAATTTTATAAAATGATCATATCTTCTAAATTTACTTACAACAAAATTTTAATTTCGTCCAACTCAGACCATTCACTTTGGAGTGACTACTTTAAATTACAATGTTATGTAATATTTTAAACCAAAATTGGTGTTGTAATCAATTATAATTAATTAGTAATTGATTACAAAAACTCCTCAACGACAAAAACTCTCTTGTAATCAAATTACAAGGTCGTCATAAGCGATTATGAAAACTCAGAACCATATTTATCATGTTTGTAATTGATTACACGATTTCAGCTTCAAAGCGTGTCAGATCCTCACGACTTTGAAGTTGACGAATTGACCAACAAGCAAAAAGGTGCTGGGAACACGATATCTTCTTCTGAAATCGTGTGGGACTTCACGACTTGTCTTTTTTTTGTAATTTTTTAAAAATCTACCTGTTTACGTAATTAACAAGGCACATTTGGCTACAAGTGAAAAAAACCCGATCAAATTGACTATGAGACAAGTACATACATTTAATGAATTAATTAATGGAATTTTTAACGTAGCTAACATCATAATTTACAACAAAAACTAATCAACACCTATCATTTCTTCCATTGAAGAATTTCTTCCTAAAAATTTTGGGGATGCAAGTAATTTTTAATTTACCGTGGTCGTCAGCATGTTTCATCCGCATTATAAACAGGTACCTGCCAAAGTTTAGTGTTCTTTTTGGGGTCATCAGTGAGGCTAAGATCTGTCTCATCCTCCTTGAACGTCCTAATGAACTTTTTAGCACCCATCATTATAAGCCTCTCAATCATGAATAATTGATAATTGTTCTCAATTAACGGCTCCAATATATGGCTATAGTTTGATGAATATGCCACTCTGTACCTGCAATTGAGTCATAAACAGTATAAAGTTCTACTTGATAATTATTGCAATTTGTTTTCATTCAATCTGGACATTAACTTAAAAACAACACAACTTTCCTGCAGAAAATAAATGACAAACTTAGGGAATTGTTTCCATGACTATTCAATAACCAGGGTCAGCCTCATATAGCATTAAACATTAAATATTTTAAAGATTAAATGTATTTTTCATTAACAAACTATTTTTAAAAACTAAAATTTGTGTTTCATCCTTAAACTAAATATATACCTATTTCACCCTTGCACTTTGTAAAAATCATGTAAAATATCCTCCCAACAAACGTCACTTGAAGGTTATATTATAGTTTACCGAGATGTTACGTTTGTCACATGGTAAACATTCAACGTTCCATTTGCCGGAAACGATGTTTCGATAACTTTCATAAAATGTAGGAACAAAATATATATCTAGTTTAAGAACGAAACACAATTTTTAAAAATAATTTACAAATAAAAAACATATTTAACACATTTTAATTATTGTTAATTTATCCTGTACGATTTCTGAAGCAAAGGAAATTATTGCATAGGAATCCCCTCCCCATTTACCACACAGTGTGATCGTGAGAATAGTTACCTGGCAGAAAGTGGTGAAAAAAACCCTGGAGTCCTTTCATTTGAAGCAATGAACAAGGTTCTTCCAGGTGGGACCCACTTCGCTATCCTACAAATAATAAACTCTGGCCGGGTGTCTCTATCAAGGTGAGGATGCAGGCTCCTCGCTACACCAAATCTATCTTTTCTGGTCTTTATTTTATCCCCACGACGAACATGGATGGCATCGTAATCACCAAGTAATGCTTTGATCTGTGAACAAGAGTGTGATAAAAAATTAAAATGTGTAACAAAGACATACTGCTTTATTGCAATGTCACAGATTTAAAAATAAACCATGCATTACAAGTTTTGTAATTTATAGGATAGTCCAAGCAAATTGTCATCTCTTGGTGCATAAATAAATTTCAATAATCATTTCTCAAATCTATATCCTTATTATAAGTGGAGGTATTTCAATGCAAGCTTACGTGGATCATCGTCTAAGGAAATTGATGACTTGCGAAACATAATATCCTGTAATCACGTACTGCAGAAAAATAGATTGGAGAATTTTCACTTATATTCAATGATTGTATACACAGTACGCCAAATCGTCAACTGCTTAACCTCCATCAATTTTTGTATGATGCACGAAAGTCGCACTATTAGACAATTTTAACCCTCCCTCGTTAATGGTTTCTCTGAGCTGTTTTAATTCTGTCTTGAAGAGGCATTCAAGCCAAATTAGATATGCTTCTAGAGGAACATCAAAGATTATTCTATAAGTTAATACTATTTCCCTTACCCAGTGTCCAAAAAGTATTCTCCAACACAACAAATAAATCTCAAATCCCTGGCCATATAGAAGAGAAATGATAAGCCACATACTTTTCATATTTACACTTGATTGAATTGACTCAATGTAAATCAGGACAAGAGTGTATATATATATATATATATATATATATATATATATATATATATAAAATATAAAGTTAAATGGCTTTATATAATTTTTTTTCTGAAAATAAAGTTATAAAATTATTGATTTGAGATTTTTTTTCTTTTTAAATGTAGATTTAGACCGGATGCAGACTTAAACGAATATTTATTATATAATGGTACAATCTAAAAGTCATTTTTTAAAGTTAAAATATTTTCGGACTCTATAATTTGAAAATGCACAAACGAAATTGTGTAATTTAGAAAAAATATTTTTTCCTTTAAAAAATATTTATCTGCATTATATAATTGGGACGCCGAATGACTTCTAAATTGAATTATGTAATTTAGAAACTATTTTATTTATTTATTTATTTCAAATTTTGAAAGTTATTTTTTATTTTTAGGTTACATAAGCAAAAAGGACAAGAAGTTAAGTTTCTTTATGTTTACTTCAGTTCGGAAGAAATTCATGGAGGTGAAGGAAGAAGCTGCCACTGATATACTGAACCCATTCTTTATGTCATCACTATTGCATCTCCATTTTTCACTTTTCACTGTAAAGGAAGAGGAAGAAGAAAAAAGATAATCATTACATTAAAAATAAAAAAGCTTGTTCCATAATGCATTACATATGTTTCATAAAGTTTGTTATAAAAACATATGTTTCATAAAATTTGTTATAAAATGCTCATTCCGAAAAACTCCTTCCAAAAGGTATTTTGTATATTTTAAAAAGTTTGTTCCAAAAATAATGTTCTACAAAGTTTGTTCCACAGTGCGTTTCATCCGTTCTCGAAAGCTTGTTGTAAAAATGTTATTTCAAATATTCTGTTTCAGAAATTCTATGGAAGAAATCATGTTCTGGAAGATTAATAAAACGGTAAGTTGAAATTCACTTTTCAAAGGGTAAAATAGCCATTGGAAAAATTATGAGGTGGGTGCAGTTAAAAATTATGGAGGTGGAGGGAGAAAAACCCCATAACAAAAGCTCAAAGAACCTCATTTTGAATCCTAGGTTCATGAAACATTGAGAATGTCTTAATCTATACCTACGCGTACTTGCTTGATTACCTCTTTAAATTATATAAAAGACGATAATGTTATTAGGTGCAATTAGTGGTGGGAACGTGCTCTTCCATCGAGCTGACCTGTCAAAAAAACACGGGACTGAAATATTAAGTATGCTCGCCTACAAAATTTTGACCCGCATAACTCACATCTCGCGTGTACTGCTCCAACTTATATATTAAAATATAATTTACACTTCTATGTATTAGTTATTTTTTTTTTGGAATTTTTAGACATTCTAAATTCTTATATAAATAAAAAAGATAAGTATTATATATTTTTGAATATCTTAAAATTTAAAAAATTTATCCGGATATCAAAGCACAAATATGTATATAAATATAGATATAACAAAAATATTCAATTATTAATTTATTATTCAATTCTTTGAAGTCTATGTTTAAATTCGTAAACTTGTTAAACTATTTGTTAAATATTAAAAGTTTTATTTATAAAAAAAAGGCCGACACATAAGCCAGAATTTATGTGGAGTGGGCAGATTTTTGAACCCGAATTTTCAATGAGGGACGAGCGGACCAATCCATATTTTTGTGAATTTTAATATACATTTTTCAATTCCAGCATACATAATTAAAAAAAAAAAATAGTCTTGAGAGTACAAATATTGAGAATTTCCATGAAATGGAGAAGAAACAAACATTGAGACAGATCATCAAATCAATGCTTCCTGATACCACCAAGTCACAAAGAAAATATAATTTCATGGATTTTCTAGATAGAGAAATGGTGGATCATATAAAAGGGCTTAACTAAATAAATTGACTAAAAAGCAGAAGTAGTAGACCATGTTCACCAAACAAGTAGAAAGGTTGTGGTCAGACAAAATTGTATAACATAAACATTGCAGTAACATAAGATTACATTGCACTACAACATTAGAAACTGGTCTAAACCAAACAGTTACTATTTTTGAGGTTTCCTCCACAGGATCCCAATCTTCTTCAGCATGTTGCCATTTTTCTTGGTCTGAAAATCATCATCAAGTTCTTCACAGAAAGGTGAGTACTTATTCATCATAGAGTTATAGTTGTTGTCTAAAGACATTGATCTCTCAGTCAGCTTCCCATTGTTCCCTGCTGAGAGCATAGCAGCAGCTGCTTCTGCAGCCTTCCTCCATTGATCAGACTGTACCTTCAATCTTCTCAGTTCAGCTTCTACTATTGAATTTGCTGCCTGAGAAGCTTCTAGCTGCTCAGCTACCCTCTCCGCTTTTCGGTTGCTCCTTTCTGCATCTTCCATCACAATACCAAGTTTCATAACAGCTTCACGTTCTGCAGCCTTAGCAGCTTCAAGTTCTGCAGCAACTTCAGCATGTCCAAACCTCTTACTGATCTCAAACTTCAGCATTTCATTCTCTTCTGATATGCTTTGCAATGTTGTTTCCTTGTCCATTAGATCACCCTTTAACTCAGCCACACATTCATCTAGTTTTCGAAGCTCCTTTTTCAGTTCAAGTTCTCTTTGGGATGAATTTCTCTTTTGAAGATGCAAATTCAGCTTCTCATTCTCCTCCACAATGCCCTGCAACTCAGTTTCCTTATCCAACAGGTTAGCCTTCAAATGTTCAATATCAGCATTCTTTCTTTTCAGTTCTACCTCTAGCTCGGATTCCCTCTGGCTTGATTCTGATTTTATCTGCTCAATCAATTCATAGGCTTTTCTGAGCTTCAATGAACACTGAATATGTTCTTCCAGGTGCTTAGTCTCATCATCAGTCTCTATGGCAGACCTCAGAGAATAAATTTCTGCATCAGTGTGATTAGGAACCTCACCCTTTTGTGATATCTCAGGTTTCAGCTCCATGTTCCCATCATCTGCAACATTTAAAGAATGGTTGCATTTGTTACTAATGGGGCCAAAATCAAGTTTACTGACTAGTGTCTCTAGTGATTCCACCCGTGTTCTAGATTGGTCTAATTCCGAAGCAGCAGAGTTGTAGCCATGCACAGCTTTTGCAGCATCAGCTCTCAGGAACTCAACAGTTCTTTTTGCAGCTTCAAGTTGTCGCAGAGTCTCATTGACCAAAGCTTGTGCCTGACCTGACTCTTTAGAATCCCTGAGTTGGTTTTTCATGTTCTCCACAAGGGAAAGTGATTCTGCCAAGTTATCCTTCAAGTTCAGTAACTCCACGTCCGATGATTCTGCAATTTGCGTGTGTGCATTCTCACAATTAGCTACCAATTCAAGTTGAACCTTCAGCTGCTGAATTTCATCGATAGCAGAGGTCAGTGAAGAGGTGTTGTCTGAGAGCTTTTGTTGTGCAGCTTTGAGTTCGGATTGCCACGCCTTATCATGATCTTCTATAGTTTTCTGGAGCTCAAGAACACGAGCTTGTTCAGTAGCAGAGAACTTCTGAAGTTGCTGTTGAGAATCTTCAAGTTTCACAGATACGGCAAATAGTTGTTTCATGGACTCTTCAGCATCTTGCTGAGCTTGCTTCTTGGATGAATCAGACAAACTGAGCTGGTTCCTCACAACCTTCAAATCCTCTTTCAGTTGAGAAATCTGAGATTCTAATTCAGATATTCTGCTAGGACGCTTCCTCTAAAACATCAGAAGACTATAGTTATAAGGAATTGTATAAAACAACAAGGATTAGAAAAACCTACGCCAACAAAATAAGAAAACAAAAGAGGCCCAGAAGCAACCTAATCTTTCACAAAGCTTGAATATACAATGCCACCAAATATAGTATATAGAACCAATGATAAGTTATTACATGGCAGTGAAGTAGCTTATTCTACCAACTCGATTTATTTGAATGCAGCAGATGCTCGGGAACAGAATCCTTCAAAAAGGAGACTTTAATATCTATCTAACAGATAACGTGCATTTGTACAGGAATTAAGTGCCCACACCATTAGAAGCCACATTATCACGTTCTCATTAGCTATATCAGTACATTGTCCAAGAATATCAATAAAAGTGAGTAGAATTAAACCCTTCAACTAATTAGACAACAGTTAACACCACCTTTTCCAAAAGCAAGCCTTGAAAAATATAAACATAATCATAACAGCATCCTACAATTCCGGCAAAAAACAAAAGCGCTTTAAGTAAGCATAAAGCTTAATTTTTAATCAAAGATAAAGAAAGAAACTAAAAACAGATTTTCCGTGCCTGTTACCTTCTCACAAAAACACTTTCTAATAAAAATATTATTTTTTTAAATGGATTGTAAACCTAACTAAATTCTACACCTACCTCTGGAGCTGGACTTCTGGGTGATCTGCGGTCGGTGACTTTAGGACTTCTATTATCCTTTGAAGTTTTGTGAGCTTGGTTTGATGAAGATGCAGTGTCTAGTGTAGCAGGCCTGAGTTGGCGTCCACCACCACGAGGAGACACTTTCTGAGGCACTTCAGAGTAGCTACTTCTGAAATCATAAAATCTAAGCGATATGAATTATGATGGTCATGTTAACGAGAAAAGTTGCATTGGTATGTGGAAAGACGCATCTATGAACTCTAGCAATAAAAACCAGCAATAAACACTTTGCCATATAAAGCAAAACCAATTTCTTTAAATCACAGGGAAATCTGAACTTGGTAGTTGCTAACATGTTACAGAGTTCCTTTATGTGGTTTGAACATAGAGTACACTGGATGCTCCTAAACCCAAACTGTTACACAGATTTAAACAGACAAGTGCTGAGTTAATTACATCTACTTTTGCTGTAAAGAGTAATTGAGTAATAAATACGTGAGTAATACTGCTTAAAGTTACAATCAAGTCTTGTCAGAAGTAACGTAAGTGTCATTAACCATATAATTAATTAATTCAACTTCAAAATTAAAACTTTTTGCAAAGCATTAAAACCCATATTATGATTATTGATTTATATGGTAATAAATATTCAAATTTGAACCTTATAACTCGTGCCGAAAATGTTATTCTTATATATCTATCGTCAAACATTTACCATCGTACAACCAATGATAATTAACGACTGGACTGTCTTATGCTTTTTCCTCTATAAAAAAAATACTATAAAGTTGTTACACAAGGTGACATTATAGCCATTTGAAATAGACAGTGATGCAGCGAAATCAATTCCAGTTAGAAAAACTAAAACTTTTGCTCACAATATTAATGATTATAATTATAATTGTAACTGGGAATAAAAGCCCCGGGTCCAATCTTCAATTCCGCAGTTAACGCCGCCCATATAAAACGCACTTGAACAACAAATCATTAGTCTTATGAAAAAAATGACAGAAGTAAACTCTCAGCGACAAAAACCCAACAAATATATTTAACCTTAGAAACATGCGCTTATTAAGGAATAAAATTAACCAAAAAAGAAAGACAAGCATCAAACTTTAAGATTCTTACTACCCTGATTGCAGAATGTTTCAACACCATATAGCTAATAGCTCGATATGAAAATGACACGAACTATGTGAGGAAATTTGTAAAAGTGGGGAGAGTTAAAAGTTGAAACTGTAAATAGTTGAAAAACATTTGCTTGAGTTGGTGCTAAGTTAGTAACCATGTGAGAACTTTTAACTATACCCGTCAATTGGAACAGAGTTATTATATACAGTTTATGCATTAAAGCTTTAGATCCATGAGCACATTATGTTCCAAATATAGTAGTTGACATTTGAATTTGAAAGTATGAGAATTGAGAAATGAGAACATAATTTAAGGTGAACAATCCCATTGATTTAGCCTTATCATGGCATTTAAACATCACAATATAATTTTGAACTAAGAATAAAAAATTGAAGCTTTACCTTGTCTTTGGAGTCTGCTGCATGGTTTAACTGCCTTGTGTTCCAGGAAAGTAAAAGGGGTTAATAATTAGGACCTTGCTACTTGAATGCTCCCTGACCCACAAGGACTATAACAGTTCAGAAAAATATCATTAACTGAGGGAATCCAATGTGAAGGTCAATGAAGTTGGGGGAAAATAAATAGGTTCATGCAGGATGAATGCATTCCTAATCATCATCACATATCAAATCATAAATGCACAACAATTGCATCCACCAAATTTCACTTTATTTCATTTCCAAAAGTTACTCCTTTATTACTCCCTTTTAGACGTACCTGAAGAAAGTATATCTAAAATTGAAGACATCACTTAAAGAAAAGACTATCAGGCCAGAGATTCTGGGCAGAGCATTGTAAGAAGATGAAATGAAAATTACAAGAGTTTTGGTACTTGAAATTTTTGTATGGATGAATTTAGTCCTTGAGAAACTGCTACTAGTATATTTGGGTGAAATGTGTAGAATTCAGTTTGCATTGTTGGATAAACATGTTATGCATCAATTTAGTTACAAGAAAATAACACACAAAACAAGTGTTACCTGTGTAATTTGACATCGTAATCACGCTCTAAAAGACAAAAGTATCTTTTTATTAGCTGATGAAATGAATGACTAGAACTTTGTGTCAAAAAATCCCAGAAAATATTTAAGAGGCACGTTCTACTGACAGGACACCCCATTACAGACACGTCCAAATCTTCATCTTGTAAATGACTAAGATACCCATTTTACCCATTTATGTGAGTGAAATCACATTCATGTGCTGTGGACTTTTTTGTAATTGCAATGAAAAAAAAAATATTCTTAACCTCCATTTAGCCGTGAAAGAAGGGCATTCAGAGTGGCCATTCAATGACTTACACATTGACATTTTCCCATAATATTTTCAATGAGGAAGGAAAGGAAATAGACATGAACATTATCGTAAATAGAAAAAATAGACATGATGGTAATATAGATGAGGGATTCTTATAACAATTTGTTATGTGTGCTTGGTGGACAACGAGCATTGAACAGGGAAACACCAAAGTAGAAAAATAGGGGGAGATTCATCTTTTGAAATTAAAAAAAGAAAGTGTAAGAAGTTCTCTTTATTAAGCATATTGAAAAAGAAGAAACAAGCACGGAATTAACTAACAAAGAAAGAACATCATGGAATCCAATCCAACTCTTTTAACACTACAATCTCACATTCCGAAATGAAAAGGAACAAGATTTTACTATCTAATTCTACTGTTCAAAACACATGTTTCCCTCATTAATAATGTACTCAAATTCGAAAAGTATGTGCTAAATCATAAAGCAGCGAAACCTCGCAACTCCTACACTTTAAAACAGAGAACCGCGTTAATGCCACTTTTAATGTTAGCATAACTTTCCAATTAAATAAATTATGTAGCAGTTTAAAGTAAAAAAAGCGGTCAAAAAAGAAACGCAGAAACATCATTAATAAACTTTTAATTTTTTCCGGAAATTAAAGATAAACATTTCACATTCCTAACAAGAACAAGGAGAAGGAGATGAAGAACTTGAAACCTCTAAGTTATAAGGAACGTAACGAATCACAGTGATGAAGGAGGAGATCTTGTTTTCCAGAGTGTGTTAAAATGGCCATTAACCTGGACAAGAAGCAATTAGCAAGATAATGATTATGCAGTTATATTAATATAATTATAATAATAAAGACTCTCACAACTTTCATGCGTTTTCCTGCATAAAAAGGACAATGCAGAAGAAGAAACGACATAACAAGGTGGGTGCTGATTCATACCCCGAGCGAAAACCTTTTGAACATATTAACTAAACGATGAAATTCTGTTGAGTGAGCGAATGTTTGATGTGTGAGTGTTGGAATCTGGCACTGGTTTTTTTGTGTTTGTTGTTGGCAACAAGAAGGAGCAGTGTTGAGGTGAAGAAGAAAAACGTGAATGGGTGCGAGAGGGGGAAAGAACAGTCCTTAGACTATAACAGAACATAACACACATATATATTTGTCCTTTCACAACGTTAATTGTTTTCAAGTAGCACCTTGCGTCCGTCACTACCATTTTGTCCACAGAATATTTTATTTTATTATGTTTATTTAATAAGTGTAAACACAGGCACTATCGTGTATGTCTATGTATTTTTTAATTATGCATTATATTATATTAGTAATCGATGATATTATAATGTTATTAAGTTAATAAATAAAATAAAATTATATTTATAAAGATGTACAAAGAAAATATAATAAAATAACGGTTGATGTAGGAAAAAAAAAGAATAAGGAAGTAAATAGTTTTATAAAAACATGTAAAAGTAACCATTAATTTTTAAAAATTTAACAAATAATTACATTATAAAAGGTAAAGTTGGAACTATGAAATGTGGACACAAAAGAGGAAAGAGAGAATCCTCTTTATATATAGTTATAAATATATTAAGAAATTCAATCTCTATCTATTTATAAGTATATTATTGTGGGAAAATATTTGTAATTAATTTGGTAACAAATATAATATTGTTTACTAAGATATGTTGGTATTTGGTTATTATTGTTTTGACAAACCTGTACATTTATATACCACCGATACTTCATTTTGGATCATGTATCTGTGTACGACACATCTATGTATCCGATACTTTAATATATTATTTTATCAATACTTTAAATGAAGTATATAATTTATAAAGTCGTAGTACGCTACAAGAAAATTTTAAGTGACAACAAATAATTACTCACTATATATATATATATATATATATATATATATATATAATTATAAATATAGATATATATTTAAAAAATAAAAATTATTAACAACTAAAATAGTTTCAAAAAATTATAATTGGTTTCTAAATTGATAATTAAAATAATTTATATTATGAATTAGTTTCTAAATTTGTCACTAACATTAGCTAGCAAGGTTTTGACTACCAAAATAATTTATTTCTGAATTGATCATTAACTTAGTCACCAAGGTCTTAGCTACCAAGTCTCTAAGTATAAGATTGGTATCTAACATATTTTTTATTACTAAAATTTGTCATTTTCTTGTAGTCGTATTTTTGTGATGACAATAATTTATAATTTTTATGTTGACAACTTTAGTACATATAATTTTAATTTGGATTCACACAATAACAATTATATATTTATTATATTTTTAAAAATTATTATACATTTTTCAATATTCATATATCATGTATCAATTACGTATCATATCTTATTATTTTTAAAAATAAATATATCGACATATTGGATACGTGTCATAACCGATAAATGTACCGTATCTATGTATATAGTTGTATAAAAATAAGATTGTATTATAATGTAATATAATTTTATTTTTATAAACTTTTGAAGAATTAAATTAAGGTATTTTCGGTGTCGTCATCTCGCTCGAGAGGAAGAAAAAGAAAGAAAATGTTGAAGAAAAAGAAGAAAAACTTGTTTCGAAAATTTGTTTACATTACATGGAATTGAATCCTCGTTTAAATAATGTATTTATCAATTATAATTTCTAATTTTTGAATAATGAAATTGTGTCATAATATATTTTATTTTTTGCTTTTGAATTAAAAAAATAAAAGACTAGATAATTTTAATTCACTTGATAGCTTTGTTTGTAGCATTTAAATTAAAATAAATAGTTATTTACATCATCACATTCTAACACGTTTATATTATATTTATGAGTTTTTTCAATATTTCGTGTTTCAATTTTAGTGATAACACTTTTTCCAGCTGTTAATTGTGTCAGAATGTAGTCTTATATGGGTTTAAAAATTCTCCAGAATTTTTATTCTTCAATTGTAGGACTGTTTGAATTTGATTTTAAAATGGTCGATTTAAATTTTTTTTTCTATACAAAGTATAATAGTTCTTGGTTAGGCTTATTTTTAATTTTTTTTTTCTTAAATATGTATTTGGTCTCTTAAATTTTAGTAAAAATTTAAATTAGTCTCTTTTCAAAATTTTGATCTAATATAATTCTAAAATTTTAGAAATATGTAAATTATTTATTTAATTCAATTTTATTAAATTTATATCACGTTAGTATTTGAGTTAACATCGAAGTGAAGTTGTGTCAAATGATGCAAACAATCAAAGTAAAATCATGAAATATGTTTAAAATATCAAATAAACTTAACAAACTTTGATTAAAATAACTAATTTACGCATTTTTAACGATGAATGATTAAATTGGTCCAAAATTTCAAAGAAAAACTAATTCTAAATTTCACTAAAAATTAAAATCAAAACATATTTAAATTTTTCTTAATAAGCGTACTTTTAGACTTTTTCTCTTCAACGACATTATCTATGGAAAAATTTATTAATTTCTTATTTCTTATGTCTTCTTATTTACCATTTTTCATATCTTTGATTTAAATTCTAATTTAAAATCAATATTAAAAGACCGTATCATTGATTTAAATGATTTTATACGTTATAGTATATAGTATAAAATATTTATCAATGATAAATAATATTAATAAATAGCTATTGTTTCCTGCACCCTCGTTATTATTAACTGCACTCTCACCGTAAAAAAACTTAAACATCATTCACTTATCTCTTCTTATCCCTCGTAATTACTAACTGCACTCTCACAATAAAAAAACTTGAACATCTTTCACTTATCTCTTCTTATTTATCAGTTCTCATATTTTAACTTAAATTTACATTTTAAATCTATACTTTAAAAAAACGTACCATTGATTTAAATGATTTTATACCTTATAATAGAAAATATTTACAAAAGAGAAAATAAGATTAATAAATGACTATTGTTCCTGCACCCTCATAGTTACTAACTGCACCTCCATAATAAAATAAAAAAACCTTAAACATCTTTCACTTATCTCTTTTTATTTATCATTTATCATATATTTAATTTAAATTTAAATTTAAAATCAATATCTTAAAAAATCCGTATCATTGATGTAAATGATTTTATACGTTGTAGTAGAAAATATTTACCAAAACTAGAATAATATTAATAAATGACTATTGTTTCCTGCACCGTCATAATTACTAACTGCACTCCCACGATAAAAAAAAAAAAAAACTTAAACATCTTTCACTATCACATTTCTACTGTTATTCTCGCTACCATCGCAATTGCACCCCTACTACAGAGAAAGAATATAATAGAGGGAATACTCTGCAGAAGAAGAGAGGGAGTACACTATATAGAGGAAGAACAAGATAGAAAATGTGGAAAAAAATTGGTTTTGAAGAGCTTTTTTCGAAACATATTTCACATTTTTGTCTCTTAACTTTCAGTGAATTTTGAAATTAGTCAATCTTGAAACTTTGAACCAATTTAGTCATTCATTTTTTTAAATACGTGGATTTAGTCATTTTAATCAAAATTTGTCAAGTTTATTTGACATTTAAAACGCGTTTCATAATAGTATTTGACTTAACATTAAAATAAAAATATGTTAAACAATATAAACAACTCAAATACAATTCTGAAATGCGTACGAAACATCAAATAAACGTAACAAAATTTGATTAAAATGACTAAATCCACGTATTTCGAAAGATGAAGGACTAAATTGGTTCAAAGTTTCAAAATTAATTAATTCCAAAATTTACTGAAAATTAAGAAACCAAAAACATATTTAACCTTTTAAAATTATAAGTATTTCGGAAAACTCATTCCAGACAATATTATATGCGTTCTAAAAGTTTGTTTCGGAAATCTTATTTCAAAAGACTTATTTCAAATATTCAGCCAAATTTTGTATAGGGTTACACCAACTCAATCAAATACTACTAAATTTGGGCTAGTTTGTCTCAAGCTTTAGCCTAACCTAACCAAAAATATAAACAGAAAAATTGGATTGGATATTTTGGATTATCCATTTTGAAAATCTAGATTTAGAGTATGGATATACAATCCATAAGATATATAAAATGTAGATCAGATTGATATCCAAATTCAATAAAATGGATTGGATTTTTAATAAAATGAATATTAAATGGATTGAATCATAGCAAAAATGGATTGGATCCTGAAAATTAGATTTTTTGCCCATCCTTAGTTTAACTTTTCAGATCATCCTATTTTCCTTCCGCTCATTTAAGAGTTCAATAAATATAAATTATTATTGTTATCCTCATAATTTTTTTAATTTTTATGTGTTAAATAAACATTAATTATTACTTTTACCCTCATATTTTTATTCTTTCAATTTTATATGTATTTAATATCTTTTTATTAATACATTTTTTTACAAGAGTATAATTTAAATTTGTTAATACAAATTTATGGATACATCAACCATTCTTTTATTAAACTTCTAAAATTTTCAATTAAATTGTAAACTTTAAATTTTATGAATATAAATTTCAAGGTTTAGTGTTACGAACGTCTCACGTCTCACGTCGCACGTCGCACGTCGCGCGTCTCACGTCTCACGTCTCACGTCTCACGTCGCACGTCTCACGTCTCTCGTCTCACGTCGCACGTCTCTCATGTCTCACATCTCTCACGTCCCACATCCCACGTCTCACGTCCTACGTTCCACGTCCTACGTTCCACGTCTCACGTCGCACGTCCCATGTATCACGCCCACGTCTCATGTTCCATGTCGCACGTAGCATATCTCACGTCCCACGTCGCACGTAGCACATCTCATGTCCCACGTCGCACGTCTCATATTATTGCACTGAAATACTTGATTGTGCTTTAGTTTACTGGTTGTAGTATAGCTAAGGTTCTTCTTTGCATCCTTCTTCAGATAATAGTTTCTTATTGATCGAAGGAAGAGAAATGACATTATTTTAACGGAAATAGGAAAGCTAACCTTATGCAACAACAGTACTTTGAAGCTTTTGCAGATGTCTGCTATCATTACATGGATGATTTTAGAAAAGTGTTTAGATGTTGGCAGACAATATTTTTTTATTGGTTTTCTATTCTGACATTCAATATGCAAAGAGATGTGTCACAAAATTCTAATCAAGGGTGGGCAAAAAATCCATTTTTTATAATCCAATCTATTTTTTCTATGATCTAATCCATTTAATATCTATTTTATGAAAAATTTAATCAATTTAAAATGCATTTTATTGGATATGAATATCAATCTGATATATATTTTATATATTTTATGATTGGATATCCATTCTCTAAATCTAGATTTTCAAAATGGATAATCCAAAATATCCAATCCAAAATTTCAGTTTATATTTTTGGTTAGGTTAGGCTAAAAGTTGAGACCGACTAGTCCAAATTTATTCGTATTTGATTGAGTTGGCGTGACCCTATACAAAATTTGGCCGAATTTTGTCAAGTCGTTCTCGGTCGAAATTTGGCCCAGTTGGTCTTAGACAAAATTTGGAAGTATTAGGTTGAGTTCACCCTGACCCAAATTTGACTGCATTGACCTGAGTCGACCTAGACAAAATTTGATCGTATTCGGCTGAGACAACCGCGACCAAAATTTGGCTATATTCAGCCTAGTTGGCTCCAGTCAAAATTTGGTTGAATTCAATCAAGTTGACCCCGATTGAGATTTGACCGAGTTGGCCCTGACCCAAATTTGGTCGTATTTGGCTGAGACAGCCTAGGGTGAAATTTGGTCGTATTCAAATGAGTCGGTCACGATCAAAATTTGGTCGTATTGAGTCGGCCACGACCAAAATTCGTCCGAATTCAGTCGAGTCGGCTCCAGTCAAAATTCGGTCGTGTTGGCCTCGACACAAATTTGACCGAGTTGGTTATAGCCTGAATTTGGTCGTATTCGGTAGTCAATCGCGACCGAAATTTGGTCATATTTAGGCGAGTTGGTCCTAACCTAAATTTGGCCAAATTCAGTCGAGTTGGTCATGACCAAAATTTGGTCAAGTCAGCACTTGCCCAAATTTAGCCGTATTCGGTCGACTAAGTCCTGAACAAAATTTGACTATATTCAACTTAGTCGGCTATGATCGAAAATTGGTCATATTCAATCAAGTCGGTCCCGGTCGACGAATTTAGTAGAGTCAACCCTGACCGAAATTTGACTGATCAGGCCCTAACCAAATGTGGCCATATTTGGCCAAGTCGGCTTTAACCAAAATTTGATCGTATTAGGCAAAATCGGCCCCAGCCGAAATTCAGTCGAATTCAGTCAAGTCGATCTCGATTGAAATTTTGTCGAGTCGACCTTAGCCCAAATTTGATCACGTCGTCCTCGACCAAAATTCATTCGAAAGTCATCCAAATTCATCCCATGCTGAAATTTGACCTCGTTGACCTCCATTTATTAGAATATCACTCCATTTTTCCTACAACAGTTATATAAAAAATTATTTAATTTGAGGAATACAACAAGATAATTATAGAATATTATCAAATACATTTAATCTTCAAAGTACGAATAATGATGAATTATAATGTAACTATTTGATATTATGGAATTTATAATAATAATGTTAAATACGTCAAAATAAAATATCCAAACTCTCGTCTTTAATTTAAACCTGGTAAATGTTTGTAAATAATTAAAAAAGAAGAAGAAAACAATGTTGCCATTGAAAGTAGAAGTTTTGAGTTTATTCAAACACACATCGTTAACACTATAATAACGAGTCAAGTTTCATTAGATAACTTATATATTAATCACGCGGTTCCTTATATTTAAGAAGTCAAATGAAATTCTGTCGATAATTAGTTGTTACCGCGTTTTTGTCAACTGACCTCATAAAAACATGTTTTTTTTATTTAATTTTAATGGGTAGTTCAGATACGTGGTACCAATAGTTTGTTTATAAACTGTGCATAACTTGATGTGTATATTTCATAGTCATTTTCTAAAATTAAATAATTATAATCTATATTGATTTATATAGGTGATGAACAAGAATTCATATGTTAATACATTTCAGTAACAATTTGACGTTTTAATTATACTAACATTTGAAATTTTATCAATCATTATTATTACATAAAAATTTATTAAAAACAAAAATAGATCACATCAAATCTATCAAATCTATGATAAAATTATATTTTATGAAAAAGTTGGAGATGTTAATTATTTTATTATTTTTTAGACAAATGATGACGTCAAAAACTAATTCAAATAAGTTTATTATTATGTTAGTATATAGCCTTAATTATTTGTCAATGTTTTAATATCAGCGAAGGCATTGGATACAAGTTATATAATCACACTAGATTTTGTGATAATGACAGTTAAATATAATTGGAATTGAAATTTTCATGTACTTTCAGGATTTCATGTAAGAAAGAATCTTCCAACCAAAATCTGTAAGTGTACAATTTAATTTTTTTTATATTTTATTTATGCTAGCCTCTCAAATATCTCAATTTTATGATTTATGTCCTTTATAATTAAAATTGTATAATTTTTATATTTAAAGAACTTAACTAATATATATTTTTATATTTAAATAACTTAACTAATATATATAGTTAAAACTTGAGAAATTAAAATGACCCATTTACGCGTTTGAAACAATAAAGAACGAAAATAAACCTTAAATATATGTTTTGTCGCGGAGATGTTTCGGTGTTTTGGAGGAAAAATACAAGGTCTAGTTCATACTAAAAAGGACGTTTATGCAAAATCATATTGTATTTTCAACTAATCACGAGTAAATTATATATCTTAATCGTAATGTCATATCAATAATTTATAATTAAATGACAATATAAAAGTGCTCTACAAATATCACGATATTACCATTAGATTTCTTCACCTTTTTCTTTTGTTATAATACAAAAATTTCATAACATTTCCGTCATATGTATCTACATAAACACAAATATATATATATATATATATATATATATATATATATATATATATATATATATAAACAATTTAACAATATATTATTTATTAAAATAATTATCTTACTGTTATAATTATTAATTGTAATCAATTACTATTTTTTTTATTTGTTAGTCATACTGTCGAATTATAAATACTACAAATGATCACTTTCATTTGAATTTGTCCATCGTTTTTGTTACTTGTACGATTACTATTATCAATATGTGAGAATATTTTGCAGGAGATGAAATCACCAATTTGTATATACCTACATGACGGAGCTTTTATTTATTTTTTAGAAAATAAATAAATAAACACACACATATATTTATTAGGTAAAAGAGTGAATACTTTTTTTTCCTGTACGATCTTAAGATATAACTAAGAATAGGATATGAAAATTCTCATGAAATAAATATTTCACTACATGTATATCGAGTTAATGTATATAATATTGCAAAAAAATATTAAGGAACTGTTTACCATATTATAATTACAAGTCAAGGAGTAATTAAGAAATGTTTGTGGTTGTTAATAACTATTCATGGGAACACATGAAACATAGTATATAAGTGGAAGAGACGCATAAAAAAAAGTGAAGAAAATTAGAGAAAAGAAAAGAAAGTAAATTATGAGAAGAAGCAACAACTTGATCGGTTTACTAAACTTCATCACTCTGGTGTTGTCAGTTCCAGTTCTGGGAGGTGGGATATGGCTGGCCACCAGATCCAACGGCACAGAATGCCTGAAGTTCCTTGCGTTGCCGTTGATCATCATAGCAGTGAGCATCATGGTGACTTCCATAGCCGGTTTAACCGGTGCCTGTTACCGGAACCTGTTAGTGATGAGCCTGTACCTGGTGGCCATGATCCTCATAATGCTGGTGTTCCTCGGATTCATCATCTTTGCCTATGCCGTAACGGATAAGGGTTCGGGGAGGGAGACAGAGAACCGCGCTTACTTGGAGTATTACCTAGAGGATTACCAGGGTTGGTTGAAGGAGCGCGTGGAAAGTGATGAATACTGGACAAAAATTAGCTCTTGTGTTAAGGAATCTAAGCTTTGTCGGAAACTTGGGAGAAACATTCATGGAGTGCCTGAAACTGCTCAAGCTTTCTTCTCAAGAAATCTTTCTCCTATTCAGGTTTCTTCTTCTTCTTTTCTCTCAATATATTAATGTAGTTCTTTTTATTTATTTTTTCTTTTCGTTACAGTAACTTAAAGTTTTTTTTGTTAATACAAAATATATATTTTGTGAACAGTCAAAAGGTAATTTGCTTTTATTTCAAGGTATGTTTTCTTTTTAATGAATGTATATATAAAAAATTAAAATGATTAAATAAAAAACTATTTCAATTTGCACAACAAGCTGATTAAAGATATTAATTCATATTGGGCGTCACGGTGAACATTAATTAAACTGTCATCCACCATATTTTTAAACCGCATAAAACAACCATAAATAAAGAATTTTTTTTTTCGTATATACTTTGAACCGGTCTATATTATCAGTAACTACCTTCTACAACATGTTAAATTAAAATTCAAATCTATTTGAGAATGTTGAAGTTAGAACTTGACCAGACTCTTAGATTCACTCGATTTAAGAAATATGAAATTATAAGATTTTTTTTGGTCAATCGTATTGATTAGTTAAAATTAGACTTTTACTTTGATATTGCAGACTATTAAAATGTCACTTTAATTTTACTTGTTTAGAAAAATTATATATATTTTTAAATTTTCCTCCATTTAAGTAATGGAATAAACAAAAAACCTATTTAAAATTTTGAAGCATGTAACATTCTCTCTCAACTAGCAAATGAAACCTATGTCTTATTTGAGTTGGGCTATTGGGCCTTGGGCCACCTTCAAATTTCTAAAATTGGTTTTATAACTATCTTTTCTAAAAGATAACAGTTTTATCTTATAGAATATAAAGTACAAAAGAATATTATTGTACAATATGACTTTAATATTAATACTTTTTATTTTCTAAAATATAGATAAATTTTATTTTAAATGTTTAATTAATATATATTTTTTTGTATTTAAATTTTTTGTGAAATTTACTTTTTAGTTCATATATATATATATATATATATATATATATATATATATTATTATTTTTTTTTTTTGTGTTTTTTTTTTATATATATATATATATATATATATATATATATATATATTATTAATTTTAGTCTCTTGGCTACTATTTGTCCACGCTTTTAGTCTTGATTGTGTCACCATGTAAATTACTAGTGTAGCTTGATAGAAGCATCATATTTTTTTTTATTAATTGTAGTCCCTTAGCTATTATTCATAATCGGTATTATTAATTTTTTTAATTATTATTATTAAGAATGACGTACGATCCATGCTAAGTATCAATCTAACATTCAGTTATGTGGTAAAATAGTGATGATTTAAGGCATATTTTAGCATTCATATAAGATTGCCTAGTTAATTGAATAATATAACAGTATTTTTAGACAACAGATTCTGATATCATATTACTTGTCCATGTGCATGATTAGGAGATAAGATCATACAAGAAGGGTGAAGAAATTTCTTGTTCATCATAAATAACGATAAATTAATCATGAATTTCTAATTTGTTTTTATTTAAGTTTGTCGTTTAGTAAAATTTGTTCATATCCCTTTGAAAACTTTTTGTTAATTGCAAAATTCTTACTAATATATACACATTTTAAATTTGTTACTCTCCTTTATCATTGAACCCATAATTATAGTCACTCAAAATTAGATTTTGCTCTCACGAATTTGCAAAATATTATTTTAAAATAATTAGTTTTATTGGTATAGAAAAACTATTACATAATAAATCATAAAAAAAGACATGTACAAGTTGAAAGAGAGAAAAAACTGTTATTTTGAATGATGGAAAAAACAAAGAGAATCCTAAATATTATTCTAGTATATGATTTAATCCCGACAAAAGTGACTTTATGAAGGCTCAACGACGTCACGATATAGTTGTTGGCAGTCTTCCTCACAAAATTTCCAGCTTTTATAATGAATTGACAAATTTCCTACCATATCCTCTCACCATTACCTTGCTTTAATTTGTAGATAAAGTCAAGCAACTTTTTTTTTTTGGAAATTAATCTTTCTATCATCCAATCATCTTTTCAGCGAATTCGTTTTTATCTATGTTAAAAATATTAAACAAGTTTTTCATTTTTAAAAATTATATTTATTAGAAATTCAACATCAGTTGAAAATTATATAAATTTACAATAATATAAGTAGCTACAAATTTCACCTCACAACTTATCACGTCGAGATTGTACATGAGATTAGACATTAATTATTGGTCTAACAACCAGTAAAACTATATGTTCAACAAATAGAAAGTTTTTAGACAATAGACTTTAATATCATACTAAAAAATGTGCTTTCAGTTTAACTTAATTTTATAAAATTGAATTGTAAAGTGAAATTTGTACTCACTTTTTTATATATATATATATATATATATATATATATATATATATATATATATATATTATAAAATTGTCTTTTTGTTTCTGGTCGATGCGGAATTTCTAACGATACATGTGATTGATTTTATTAAATGATTTTGTGTTTGATTAAGTCCGGATGCTGCAAGCCCCCGACAGAGTGTGGTTACAAATATGAGAACGAGACGGTGTGGAGCTCAGAAGGAGGAGTTGTGGGAAGCAACAACACAGATTGCAGAAAGTGGAGCAATGACCAAAACTTGCTTTGCTATGACTGTGACTCGTGCAAAGCTGGTGTGTTGGCTACACTGAAGAAAACTTGGAGGAGGGTCTCTGTAATCAACATCGTTGTGTTACTTTTCCTTTTCCTTATTTTCATAGTTGCTTATGCAGCCTACAAGAACAACCGCAGAATAGATAACTGTCAACCCTGCGGTGAAACCAAGATCATCAAGTTGCGACCCTAGCACCCTTTCTTATCTTACTATTTTGCATTTCTATCCCCGAGCCTTTTATGTACCTTTTATGCAATTGTTTTATTTTGTGCCTCCTTAAAAATACCCACTCCATTTTGTAATTTGTTGAAATTAAGAGTATTATGTGTTTGTAAGTTTTGTACCGAAGAAATGTTGGAAACAATTCAAATCTGAATTAATTTAGGTACGATACGATAGAATAGACAAAATTAAATACTATATAAGATAAAAATTCATAATATTTATTATTGTAATGTTTTTGGTTAAAAGAATTTTAAGCATTATTAATAAAACAATATTAATTTAGTATCTGAATGATATTCTAAAAAAACAACTAAATTAATGATAATTATGTTAAAACTAAGTGTTTTACAAAAATATGTCTGAAAATTTTAGCAGCACCATTGGAGAGTTCTTGCTGAACTGCAGTGGGTTTGGGATGTTTAATTGACACCTACATATGTCTTATATGGTTGCATTGTCTAAGCTAAAAAGGAAAGTGTATCCGAGAGATGAGGCAGTACTGTCAAATTTGATAACTCAAGAAACATACGTGGCCTGTTATTAATTTTTTATATGTATTTAATTTTTTTGAATAAAAATTAATATATCGATATCGTTGTATTTTAAAAAAATAAAATATGAATTTTTATTAATTATAATAATATAGGCTACAATAATTTGAGAAAAATCTCTTATGAGACATGGCCCTTCTTTTTTATATTTGTAACTTTAGTTTACACGTTTTTTATATTTGTAATTTTAGTGTACACGTTTTTTATATTTGTAATTTTCGTTCGAACACTGCATATACAAACGATGCGTGAAGACAAGTGGTACAAAACAATAATATATGTTTTTTAGATAAATATTAATTATTTACGAAAATTTACATTTCTTTTTCCGGTGTCGTAAATTCCCCCTGCTATACTTTATATCACTAAGAAGAGTTAATTTCAAATAACTGACAAAATCATAATTTGATTTTTCTTTAATGAAACACATATGTTCAATCGATTGTAATTTAAATAAGGGTTAAATATATTTTTGGTCTTAAGTGAAAATTGTAATTAGTTTCTATCGAAGTTTTATTCAATTTAATCTTCCAACTTCACAACCGTGTGAATTTAGTCATTTCAAACAAATTAGTAAATTTTGTTAAATTTATTTAATGTTTTAAACGCATTTCATAATAGCATTTGAGATTTTTACACCTTTTATTAACTAAGAAAAAAATAATAAAACACATTTGAAATGTCAAATAAATTTAACAAAATATGATTAAAAGACTAAATTCATGCAATTTTGAAATTAAAGAACTAAATTGGATCAAAGTTTTAAAAAAAACGTATACCAATTCTTATAAAAAAATAAGAGATCAATAACATATTTAACCCTTTAAATAAATAAAAAATCTAAAAATCAAACGACTTTCATACATAACATTTGAATATACATTATCTGCTAAGCTTTTTATACTGTCTTTTTAAAATACACCTAAATTTTTTTATATAATATCTTTAAAATATATCGATATTTATTTTAAAATTTTAAAATATATTAAAAAGATTTTAAGTACTAATGTAATTTTAATACTGAATAGCCAAAGAACCCGCACGGTATATGGGACACAACTTCTTTAGTATTATAATTTTACTCTTTAATAAATAAAAAAAATTATTTATTTAATAAAGTAAATGCTTAAACAATTTCGTTTATTTAAAAATAACTAAATATTTTTTCTTTTTAAAAATACCAATAACGTACAACTTTTACATTACTTTTAAAAAAACTATATTATTTTAACAACTTTTAATATCATTCTTTATGACCTGAAAATTATATTATTTTAATATATTAAAAATCTAAATACACGCGTTAGTGATGTGTTTTTGTGAGTATATACAAAAGTATTATATAACCACCATCCCAAAATTAGACTTAATTGAAGAAATCACATGACAGAGAGTAATTAAGGGAGAAAACACTTCAAAATTCAAAGATTTGACAAAAATGTGATTTGCATCTTTGACTTAATTGTTTCTACACCACTACTGGAGTAATGATACGAAAATTATTTAGAATACTTCAAAATTCTTTTTTCCCCATCCAAATTTAATATTATTTTTGTTAATCTATCCGAAACTACATGTACAATATCAATAAAATAAGCAATTTGTTTTGCATATAAAAATTAATTTTAATATATTCAAAAAATTAAATATATTTTTAGTTTTCAATAAAATTAAAATTTATCTTTTGTTTTAAATTTTTATATATTTTAATTTCTAAACTTTAAAAATTAGTTTATATAATATTTTAATTCAATAAAATTATTATTTTTAGTTTATTTAACAATTTCACACATTAACATTTTTGAGTCTAACCGTATCAAATAATATATATAACCCAAATATTAGTTTGAACTATAATTTTAAAAAATTATTTAAAGTTTGAGAACCAAACTTGTCTTAATATTTTTAATATGAATAAATTTTAATTTTGGGTTAAAATATAGGAAACAAATTCTATTTAAAAATATTAAAATTAATATATTTTAAAATATTTATTACTCAAAATTTCAACATAATAATCATGCCATAAATCTTTGATTGATATTTAATTTCATTTTAAAAGTATTCCAACTTAGTTATATTTGTAAAATTTTATTAATATAATATATTTTTTTAAAAGTGTAATAGATTGTAAAATAACGGTAAAACAAATTTGTTTCCTTAAACTGCATTTACAAATCTGGTTCTTTTGGACAATGTCTTAAGTTGCCCAAGGTGAACAATTAGTACAAAACACAAAAAGAAAAAATAATAATATTTTGATGTGATTCTCCTTTTGTATTGGGAGCGAACCCTACAGAGGCATTTGAGAAAGGTGACGGGGACGGAGGAGCATCTTCCACCCATAAAAAAGAGCACTGAAACCCTAAACCCACTCTGTTTCAGTTTCAGTTTCAGTTTCTTCTTCAACAATGCCAATGGCCTATTGCATATCGCACTTCCCCAAGCTTCTACTCCTCCCTTCTCTTCCACACTCCCCGTCGCGTTCCTCCGCTCTCCTCCCGCCGCCCAAACCTCTGCCCCAAAACCACGCCGTTCCCAAAACCCTACGCGCATGCCCCTCCTCGCGCGTGAAACCAACGCCTCCGGTTCGATGCTCAAACGTCGCCGTTGCAGAACCCGCCCCCAAAGTCGGGAAGCGAACCGATATCAAGAAGATCCTAATTCTCGGCGCGGGTCCCATCGTAATCGGCCAAGCGTGCGAGTTCGACTACTCCGGGACCCAAGCGTGTAAGGCCTTGCGCGAAGAAGGTTACGAGGTGGTTCTCATAAACTCCAATCCTGCCACAATCATGACTGATCCTGAAACCGCCGACCGCACCTACATCACTCCCATGACGCCGGAGCTTGTCGAGAGCGTTCTCGAGTCCGAGCGCCCCGACGCGCTCCTCCCCACCATGGGCGGCCAGACCGCACTCAACCTTGCCGTCGCCCTCGCCGAGAGCGGCGCGCTCGAGAAATACGGCGTTGAACTCATCGGCGCGAAGCTCGACGCAATCAAAAAGGCTGAGGATAGAGAGCTCTTCAAACAGGCCATGACGAACATCGGAATTAAGACCCCTCCCTCCGGCATTGGCACCACGCTCGAGGAGTGCCTCAACATTGCCAACGAAATCGGAGAGTACCCGCTCATCGTGCGGCCGGCGTTCACCCTCGGTGGCACCGGCGGCGGAATCGCGTACAACCGTGAGGATTTGTTGGAGATTTGCAAGGCTGGGCTTGCTGCTAGCTTGACCACCCAGGTTTTGATTGAGAAGTCTCTGCTCGGGTGGAAGGAGTATGAGCTTGAGGTTATGAGGGATTTGGCTGACAACGTTGTTATCATTTGTTCTATTGAGAATATTGATCCCATGGGGGTTCACACCGGCGATTCGATTACGGTTGCCCCGGCGCAGACTCTGACGGATAAGGAGTACCAGCGGCTGAGGGATTATTCAATTGCTATAATTAGAGAGATTGGAGTGGAGTGTGGCGGGTCTAATGTTCAGTTTGCGGTTAATCCTGTGGATGGTGAGGTGATGGTCATTGAGATGAACCCCAGAGTTTCCAGGTCTTCAGCTTTGGCGTCTAAGGCTACTGGATTTCCCATTGCAAAGATGGCGGCGAAGTTGTCTGTGGGGTATTCTTTGGATCAAATTCCAAATGATATTACAAAGAAGACACCTGCTAGCTTTGAGCCATCTATTGATTACGTCGTTACTAAGGTAAGCAACTTGGTTGTTGATGTGGCCATCATCAAATATAAATATTCACCAATGTGGCTTGGCGGTATGTTTTTTTTTTTTTTTTAAATTCTATTCAGGTGATGAGTCAACTGCTCATGTAATTAAAATCTGTCGAGTTTATAATATTTAACATTAATGTTATGGAGCAGGACATGTGAGTATTTACACAATGTGTCAATGACAATGTATAATTTCAAATTTGTATTTTGTTTGCAACATTTTCGGAAACAAATTGGATTTACTTCTGTCATGTGATTTTATGGTGCAGATTCCTCGGTTTGCTTTTGAGAAGTTTCCTGGTTCTCAGCCAATATTGACGACACAGATGAAATCTGTTGGAGAGGCAATGGCAGTAGGGAGAACCTTCCAAGAGTCATTTCAGAAAGCAGTACGCTCTCTAGAATATGGATACGCCGGATGGGGGTGTGCCCAGGTGAAGGAGTTGAACTATGACTTGGAGCAGTTGAAGTATAACCTCCGAGTTCCTAACCCAGAGCGCATCCATGCCATCTATGCTGCAATGAAACGAGGGATGCAGATTGACGAAATCTTTGAGCTCAGTTACATTGACAAGTGGTTTCTCACACAGCTCAAGGAGCTGGTTGACGTGGAAAATTTCTTGCTGTCATACAATTTGTCTGATTTGACATATGTTGATTTCTTTGAGGTGAAGAAAAGAGGGTTTAGTGATAAGCAGATAGCATTTGCTACTAAATCTTCTGAGAAAGAAGTACGCAATAGGCGATTGTCTCTGGGTGTTACCCCGGCATATAAGCGAGTTGATACATGTGCAGCAGAATTTGAGGCTAATACTCCTTATATGTATTCTTCTTATGATTTTGAATGTGAATCGGCTCCCACTACAAGAAAGAAGGTCTTAATTTTGGGTGGAGGACCAAACAGAATTGGTCAAGGGATTGAGTTTGATTACTGTTGTTGTCATGCATCTTTTGCTCTTCAGGTTTGTTTTCTTCTCCTTTTTATTAATTGAATTAGATTCCAGGGCTTTTTGCTTTGAACAGTTTTGGCTAGGGTGCGAATGGTGCTGATGCTACTTTATAGTGATCCAATTCTGATATTCAGCCTTAATGATGAAATGTTGATTTTAGAACTTAAGTTGTGTCCCTGTCTAAGAGATCAGCTTGGTGTTTGCTTTGAAATCATTCAACCCGTTGTTTTGTTAACAGTCAAGCTATGTGGTTATTCTGATTTTTATGCAGTCGCCACTCTCTTAACATATTTCACTTTTGTCTATTTTGTAGGATGCAGGATATGAGACAATCATGGTGAACTCAAACCCAGAGACAGTCTCCACAGACTATGACACTAGTGACCGTCTATACTTTGAACCCTTGACTGTTGAAGATGTTTTGAACATTATTGATTTGGAAAGGCCTGATGGTATCATTGTACAATTTGGAGGTCAAACACCATTGAAGTTATCTCTCCCCATACAACAATACCTAGATGAACAAAAGCCTGCATGTGCCAGTGGTGTTGGTCATGTACGTATTTGGGGAACATCTCCTGATTCCATAGATATTGCCGAGGACAGAGAGAGGTTCAATGTGATGCTTCATGATCTAAAGATTGAACACCCTAAAGGTGGAATAGCTAGGAGTGAAACTGATGCCCTTGCCATTGCAGCTGACATTGGATATCCAGTTGTTGTTCGCCCTTCTTATGTTTTGGGTGGTCGAGCAATGGAGATTGTGTACAGCGATGATAAACTGGTGACATACCTTGAAAATGCCGTTGAGGTGGATCCAGAACGCCCTGTATTAATTGACAAATATTTGTCTGATGCCTGTGAGATTGATGTCGATGCACTGGCCGACTCACAAGGCAATGTGGTCATTGGTGGGATAATGGAGCACATTGAACAGGCTGGGATACATTCTGGTGACTCTGCCTGCTCTATTCCAACCCGAACCGTTCCATCAACTTGCTTGGAGACAATCAGGTCGTGGACAGTAAACTTGGCAAAACAATTGAGTGTATGTGGGCTCATGAATTGTCAGTATGCAATAACTCCATCAGGGGATGTATTTTTGCTTGAGGCCAACCCTCGAGCTTCTCGTACAGTTCCATTTGTATCAAAAGCAATTGGCCATCCATTGGCTAAATATGCTTCCCTTGTCATGTCTGGAAAGACTCTCCATGATTTACAGTTTACAAAAGAGGTCATACCTAAATATGTGTCAGTCAAGGAAGCAGTTCTTCCTTTCTCAAAGTTCCCAGGCTGTGATGTGTTTTTAAGTCCCGAGATGCGAAGTACCGGTGAGGTTATGGGTATTGACCCTTCATATAATGTTGCATTTGCGAAAGCTCAAATTGCTGCTGGGCAGAAGCTACCACTTTCTGGTACTGTGTTCCTTAGCTTGAACGACTTAACAAAGCCACATCTTCAGAAGATAGCAAAGGCTTTCGTTGAGAATGGTTTTCGGATTGTTGCTACCAGTGGAACCGCTCATGTTCTTAAATTAGCTAACATCCCTGCGGAGCCAGTGCTGAAGTTGCACGAAGGGAGGCCTCATGCTGGTGACATGATAGCCAATGGAGACATTCAACTGATGGTGGTAACCAGCTCAGACGATGCACTTGATCGTATAGATGGTCTGGCCCTGAGAAGGATGGCTTTGGATTACAAGGTTCCTATCGTCACAACAGTTAATGGAGCCCTGGCAACCGCTGAAGCAATACAAAGCTTGAAGGCCAACTCCATCAAAATGATCGCACTTCAGGACTTCATTGACGGTGAATTTAAACAGTGAGGAAGTTTTTGCGTTCAGCTTCTTTTCTCTCGCAAATGGTTAGACGATAGACACCAGTAAGCAAACACCTAAGCACCTGTGTTTTAACTCTGTATTTAGTACTACTCATTTATGCTAGTCTTGTGTCTACGCAAGCTCAACTATTTCCTCTGTTTTCTGAGATAATAAATTAAACAGTATTTGGGATGTGGCATCGTTTTAGATTGCTCTCCCTCATTAAAGCATATATCCATATCGTTAATTGGTTTTGTATATTGACTCCTTATACTTGGGCTATTGCAGCATCACGTTAGACTGTACAACTTGCTAGATTTGGAAGTGCAGAAGAATTGCTTGGGATGCTTTCATTTGTTGAGTGAAATTGTCAAAAATATCGAAGGTCATGTAGTCTGTGTCCCGACTCTTGATTTAAAGTGTAGAAGATTTTGTAGTATTTGGATTTTTTAAAGCTTAATAATTATTCTCATTTTTATTATCATACTTCATTTTCAAAATCAAATATCTTAACAAATCAATTCAAACAAGCTGGTGCTTAGATTTGCGTCACACTGCATAGGAAGGTCTCATTATTCGAATGCGTGATAGTGCTTGCTTTTTATACTAGGGCCAGTAAGAGAAGTGAATTTAGTCCATATATTTACAAATATTAATTTGGGCGTGCAATATTTTCTAATATTTGATATAATCTTATTTTGAAAGTATTTTCTGAACGCGAGCTTTGTTAAAATTATCTGAGTTTAACTTTTCTGTATAATATGAAGTTTTCGTACTGTTAATAAAAAAATGTTCTGTTGCGTGACATTAACTAACGTAATTGTAATAGAAGTTCAATTTTTAATGAAGTTCTTGTGTAACTGAGTGGGTTTTCCACACTTAACTGTGGAATTGTATCGGATAAAATGATGAAATAATTGCACGCATGCGTAATAAAGTATATCAAAGTATATTTTAGCGACTGCAGTTTGTATCAAAGTATATCCTTCCCATAGAAACTAAACCATAATATCTTAGAACTTATCAAAGCATAACTATGAATAATAAAGATATTCGATATTAAAAACTATGGTTTAAATGTCACTCCATTTTGGGTCATAGATATTAACCAAACCAATACTATTATTATATTCACTTTTATAAGCTGACGAAAACTCACTCAATAACTGTGTATCCATATTCAACTGATTTCATCTTCGTTGTCGATAAAATTAGAAAATTGAGAAAACACTGAGATTGCAACCCTTGTTTTGGTTATGTTGTCAACTATGTTTTGGTTCTGTCGATGACATGCACATGTATCTGTTTGCTCCAAACAAATGCACAATAACGTTGTTGAGTTTTGATTTTTACGCTGTTGGTTCTCACTTTTCATGTAAGTGAGGCTTCCAAGCTCCAATAAATAAAGTATTTTGATTTGAAAATGGAGGAGAAAAATTGACCTCTAAAAACGTGTCGAAGGGCGAAGAAAATTAAGTAGCATGGTCCTTTATTCTAGATAAAATGAATTAATCATATACCTGGTTTCCACCTGCAATTTGTCAGCTTTTATCGACGGTCTAAGTGCGCAATCCTTATGAATTTGGAAAACCTTTCTAACTTTTTCTCTTTTACTAATACCAATAATTTCATAAATTGTATTCACAATTAATATTAAGTTAAAAATAGTTTGGACTCATTGTAAGCTTAATTAACTTATTCATTTAAAGTTTATTATATTAAAATTCCTTATTTGTTGGATTATCTTATTATTAGAATGTTATTGGACTATTTATAAATATTTAGTCTTATACTTTATATATATATATATATATATATATATATATATATATATATATATATATATATATTTGTGTAAAGGATGTATTAAAAATTTGAAATCAATTTATATTATGAAAATGAGTATAAATGTCTTCTTAGTTCATAGCATAGAGTTAGATTTAAATTTACCTATTAAACATATAATAAATTTATGTTTTTTAAAATGAATTTCTTTAATTTTTTTAATTGAATATTCAATTTTTTAATATTTTTATTTAAATATTTATATCCAACTATGACTTTCATGTTATCAGTATTATGTAAATTTCATAAATAAAATTGCTCTATCAGTATTATGTAATTTTGGATTAATATTTATGTACTAGTCTTGAAATTGACGCTGAGTTTTGAAAAATTAAATTAGTTCGATATTTTTAATAAAAACCAGCATAATTCTTATTATTAACACACTTATAAAAGAAAAATAAAATATAAGATAACCTCCTTCATTTTGAAATCAGTTTTATTTATGAACAATTACAATTTTTCATTTGCATTTTTGAATTACGATCTTTCAATTTACACTTTAACGATTTACGTTTATTCTTAATCGGGAGGATAAAGATAAAGTGAAAGAATAAATGACTGAACAAGTAGAAATAACATAATATATTTTTGTAATAATGTTACAATTTTCATATTCATTAACTATTTTTTGAGAATTTAGATTCAATGCTTGTACAATGTCTTTTAATAAATCAAATATATAGCAAACTTAATATTTTCAATTTGATTTAAAATGTTTGAGTGTTTTATGTGTGGATCAATGCCACCAAAATCTTAAAATCACTGGATTCTTGGGTTATATTGACTATAAAAACAATTCATGCATTTTTTAAAAAAATCTTATTTTTGGTATTTTTGGTTGTTAATGATGGAATAGTAAAGAAATAAAAACAAAAATAAAGTGAAGAATGATAGATGAAAAAGAAAATGATGAGAAATGACTTGTAGGAATGCAAATTGTAGAAAAGTAATTTATCAACGATATAATCCAAATTGCTTCAATCCGCATTCATTTTGTTATTTCTTCTTGATTGTGACTTTTTAGGTGTGTTTAAAAGTGTATATACAATTTGGTTTACATTTGATCTATTTATTCGTATTTCTCCCCTATTTTGATAGTTATTTCACATAACAAAATAAAATAAAAAAAAATGCATGAATTGAAATAACTATCCTAAAATTATCCGTTCTGTGTTGCCTGTAAGTACTGCAACAGTTATTACACATAAACCCCCTCTGAAATTGGCTTCAATTATTAGTTTCGATTACTTTTATTTGCTTCGATTTAGTCTCTTTTAATATCTTTTACTCTAACCAATTTATATTTCAACAATATCCTTTTCTCGATTCTTTTAGCAGAGGGTATCAAACACATTATTATTGGATATATTCTCTTGAAAAAAAAGTGTCGTTGAAGAGTTCTCTTTTAACTAAACCAATTCAATTTAATTGAAGGGAAGGGAAGGGAAGAGAAAAAGAGAAAATGATGAATGATAATAAATGGAAGTAATAAAGAAAATTGGAAGGACTAATGGTATAATTAATAGTAACAACCAACATTCAATATCATTGATTTCTATATATTCCTTGCAGGAAAGGACAAGTGATGATGGTCATTCCCTCCTTCATCAACAACCTCAACAACTTTGCAATTTTCAACTCATGTTTTACAACAAAACATAATTAAAACACATGTTTATCATAAACAACAAACACATCCACATAAACAGCCTAATAAAGATCACACCAACATCGTTTCGTTTCGTTTCATGTATCCCAAAACCAAACAAAAACCAATCACATCAACAACAACAACGAAACCCTTCATATTTCATATATGGTAGTTTTAAAATATTGAATTTCTTTTCTTCCATTGCGGGGTTATAATCTTGTATTGTATTGAGTTGTGTAACTTAGATAAATTTGGTTGTATGACATGACATGTGATTAGTAATTTATAGCTATTCTCTAATGTATAAATTCTTCACATAAAAAGAAAGGAAAATTTGTCTTGAGTTTATAAAGCATGAATTTTTAAGTGATATATCACCTAAATATTTAAAAGGTTTTACTTCTATATTTAAAAATAAAAATGAGAAAATAGAAGAATCTTTTGATAATAAGTTTAGGAAAAAGTATTGATGTTACATAGGGATGGATAATAATCATGTCCACGTAGATATTGTCTGAATTCATTCCGAATTTTTTGAATTGAATACGCAGATGTACATATTTTCATCATAATACATGTCCTATTTAAATTATTAAAATATTTACAAATAATTAAGTAACCATATATATATATATATATATATATATTTTTTTTTTTTTTTTTTTTTTATTTCTTCTAATTATTTGATTTGACATAAAATTATTTGCATCTCCAATATATTTTTCATCTTATCATAACCTTTATGTAATTATGTATGTCAATTAAAAAAAAAAATATGTCTCACATTTGAATATTTTTATTATTTTTTAATATTTTTATTTATTGTATATTTTTCTTTCACGTGAGAATGTTTAATACTCTCAATTTAAGTATTTAATATCATAAACCTTTCATTTACTAGACAATATAAACAAAAAAATATCTTTACTTATTATTATTAATTTTTGTTCATTTGAAGAATTCTTTTGTTTTACTAAAAAAATTTTGTTATTTCTACACCATTTAGTACCTATGTTGAAATTTGAAAAGTTTTGTCTTAGATCTCTGAGATATATTTCATCTTATCATACCCTTAATTATACATTTGTTTTTCTCTGTGCAATTTATTTTAATAGTCTCTCAAATTGTTTATAAGACCCACATTTGTTAATTTTTTAATATTTTTATTTATAATACTATTTTCATCATGTATAATACTATTTTCATATATTTTATCTAATTATTTTTTAATTTCTAACTCATTATCAATCATACTGTAATTTTTTCACTGTAATTGTACAAATAATTTTTATTTACTACAATATAAAAATTTAATGTAATTGTCATGAATATTTTTTTATCACCATCCAACATATATTTCAGTTCAAAAGATACAAGATCTATAATAAAATTTTATTATTATGTTTATTATTTGTTCTTTGCGCATTTTGATCAAATGATGTATTATAAATTTTATTAGTGTATAAAAAAAAGATTTATTAAAATTTAAAAAATTGAAGTAAACAAACATTTAAAATATATTTTTATTTGAATATTTGTTTTTTTTTAAATATTTTTAAATTTTATCAACTAGATTTCATTAATGTTTGCAAATTTAATAAATGTTTTAGTTATGATGAAATTTTATTTAATATTCTAATCTAAAATGTGAACAATTATAATTTATTTTAAAGTATTTGATATCGAATAAACAATCATCCTCATAATATTGAATATTTGATAATATTATGTTTCATTTACCATAATTTCTTATTATTTTATAAAAATTAATTAAAATTAATATTGAAGTAATAAGAAAACAGGTATGAGTATGAATACGAGATTATACCCGTTACTCGGTGTGGATGAAAATTGAACAAAAAATTGATACATGTTGGCTTTATGTATGAGAATGAGGATAATTTGTTCCAAGGAGATAAATATGAGATAATGAAACTCATTCCCTCCTCGCTCCGTTGTCGTTCCTAACTAGGGATGTCAAAAAAATTCATACCTGTGGGTATCCGCGGATAAAACCTGCAACGGGTATAAAACGAATATTAAAAATGGATACCCGCTACCCGCGGGTACAGATATTTTTGATACCCGCATGTTAACGGGGCAGATACGGGTATCATAGTATCCGTACCCGTGGATATCCGTACCCGCTAAACTTACACCTCTTGACATTTTTCTCTTTCTTTTCTTTGAAATTTGGCATATACATCAAACCTTATATAGACAATGATGTTTATGGTATGCTTGTTGTCAAATGATGGAATAAAAATAAGAATACTTGGCATGTGACAATTGAGGTTTATTATTTTCTTATTTTGTTTATTTTGTAACAACCAATCGGAGAGAGTGAGTTTGTTAATGAAAACACTAATTAAAGAATTTTCATTGGGTTGAACGTCATTTTATATCTACTTTTACAACTATTTGGACTTGTATCAACTTGAGTTTACTTGAACGTTATTTAAAATTTATGACAATAATGTATTTTATTTAAATTTATGATTAAATATTTATTTTTTAAATAATTTTGCAAAGATCCGTGGATATAAAAAAAAAAATAGACAGATACTCGCACAATAGATATCCGACATATATGGATACGGATACGAGACAAATATTTATCCAGCGGATAGGATACGTGGGAGCTATTACCTGTACCCTACCCGCCCCGTTGACATCCCTTCTAACTCTATAAAATTAGAAAATAAGTGATAAGTCATCAAATTTATAGTCACATAATAAAATCAAATCAAGATTTTTATAACAACTCAAAAAGTTACGGCGAAAATAACAATCAATTATATATAAGATTTTATTAATTTTATATTAATTATTGATAAGTAATATTTAATATTTAATAGTAATTAACTTTCTCTACTTTAGTTCATATTATATGAATCATAATTAAAAATTAAAAATTAAAAATTAAAAAAAAAACTAAAATTTACATTAACCTCTTCTCAATCATATCCTAAATCTACCTGTCAAACCATTCTCGACTATTTTTCATTTGTTTACAATAATTATAATTAATATTTTGTTTTAATTTTATAAATGGATAAAGTTCTATTGAATCATTTGTTTTAAGGTAAAATTCATTTTTTGAGTTTAAATTATTCTCATTTCGTGGATCAACATTATCTTAGTTATAATGGATAATATAATTTTGTTCTTGTCACGGTGATATGTTGTTTTGCGATTCTGATTCCTGTAGATAAATTGTGATATATATATTTTTTCATGAATTAGTTTGGTTAAATTATATTATAATTTATTGACTTAAAGTCTTCAATTAGTTTGTATGCATTATATTGACTAATTGTGTTATTGCTTCAATTAGGTTGGACCGGTATTTAGTTTTATTATAAGAAAATGATTTTTGCTTGACAAATTTTATTGTTTGTTATTTTTAAACCTTGATCCAATCCAATTTAACGTAATGAATTTTTATTAAATTGAGTGATAGTTTGTCTAAATGTGACTCAACAAAGCTCCTATACACCCCCTAATAAATATACATTTTTTCTAATTTATTTGAAACTATGTTGTTAAATTTTTGCTTGTGAATTTATTTTTCTATTCAAAATTGTATTTTAACTATGAATTAATTTATCATGAAAATTTTTAAAACTGAAATTATTAAATCTCGTTGTTTTGAAGTTTCTTTATAATTTTATATATTATTCCTTTATTATATAAAATATTTTATTGTATTGCTCGGTTCCAGTGGTGATTTAAAACTTTAATTAATTGTATACATTTAAAAGTGAAATATTAATCTCTTGGTAAGTCTAGTGTTTCAGTCATTTATAAAACGTATTTTTAAAATATCAAAGAATAGTTAAAATTTGATTTAAAAGAGTAAAATGTGTAATATATGTTGTTAAGTATTCTGAATTATGTCCAAATATACTTCCATAAATCATTAGAGAAGATACTACAAAAAAAAAAATGAAAAATAAGACAGTCGATTTATTTCTGTAGATAATTGATTATTTTATTCTTCCAAAACTTATTTGTAAATCAAGAATACACCTATAATATTCTGAAAAACAATTGATTATCTCAGGTTAAACAATTTAATATTCTTATAAATAATGTGAAAAACCAATCATCCTTAGAAATATTTGATTGCTCTTAAAATTAATTATCACTATAAATAATTTATTATTGTTAGTATCATGCAAAGAAATAAATAAAAAAACTTAAAATAAAAAAATAGAAAAACACATAAATGAAAACTTAAAAAGAATTATATAATAAATAAAATTAAATATATACAACATAAATAACATGTAAAAGTACCATCAAATATCTGAAAAACATTTAATCATTAATTTATAACATTAATATTTTGTGTTAGAATGGTATAATTGAATTTAGATTTAATTATGCCTTTGGTCCCCATTTTGGAGTCAAAATCTCATAATGGTATCCAAATTTTTAAAAGTCTCAAATTGGTCCATTTTTTTGGTTAAAACGTCTCACGTTTATCCTTTCCGTTAAGTTAAGGTTGACGCCGTTAGAGGGAGTGCCACGTGTCAGTTCCTCGATTTTTTGAATTTTTTATTTTTTATTTTGATTTTTTTTTTTAAATTGCCACGTGTTAAGCTGTCATCGTGCCACATGGCAGTGACATGGTGACGTGGCAGGGACAGTGACACGTGTCAGTATTATGCCAGGTGTCATTTCCATAGTCTCAATTTGGTCCCTTTATTTTAATTTGTCTCAATTTAGTCCCAATTTTTGTAAAAATTAGCAATTTTGTCCCTATTCAAATTGAAACAAAAATTAATTTTATATAAATATTATACAAATATTTTTATTAAATTTGATATTTTTATTATATATTTTTAACATAGCTAAGTTTATTTAAAATTATGTTTCACATTCAACTTTACTTAAAATTGTTTTCAAATTTTAAATTTATATGTGTTTTATTGTTACATGAACTAGTTAATTTATGAATTTTTTT
>Ga0209589_1000719_pt1 | contig 48667 bp, 23 predicted proteins | sample CowpeawhiteBW_FD_187525 | JGI IMG/M metagenome (GOLD analysis project Ga0209589, IMG submission 187525) | Root nodule microbial communities of legume samples collected from California USA - Cow pea white BW (SPAdes) (version 2) | ecosystem: Host-associated > Plants > Roots > Nodule | place: USA...
TATATATATATATATATATAACAAAACAAAAATTCAGGATAAGTAGACACATGTACAACACAAGGACAACCTACGAATCAAAGTTTGTGAACCAAAATACTAAACGATGCCTGCATTATGCATAATGAAACCAGAATGTTGGAACGAAACCTCCTTCTTCTATATTAACACTATCCACCAACAAAGATTCATCTGATAGAGTGAACACAAAGAAACTACTTAGTAAAAATTACATTTGCATTTTAGAATAATTAAATTGAGTTGGAGAAAGATAGTGCAGGGAATGTTAAAAGTTGAAAAAGAAAAGATTAAAAAAAGAGTTTAGAAGTGATTCAATGAGGAAATACTTAATGTTAAAAAAATATTAATTGCATGTCTTCCACAAGATAAAATTATAAAAGAAGTAACAAAAAAAAAAGTCAATGAATGTTTAAATTTTACTTATTATAATTTAAAAATAAGATAAGAAGTTGACATTGCAACATATATAACATTATGTTCATGAGAGTCTTTATGTTTATGCGTTTTTTTAACATGCATGTAGTTATTTGGTAAACCACATAACCTTTTATAATCAGTTTGCTAAGCAATTTGACAAATTGTAGAAAGGTCGATTTTCTAATATTCAGAAACTGTGTACAACAAGATTATATTAATATTATATATTACAAGTTGTGACAGTTGATAACGTGAAGCAGATGCTAAGATTCAAACTATGTTTCAATAATCTGGATTCCATCACTACAATTTAGCAAAAAAGAGGGTCAAAAGTCAGCTAGATTATAAGTTCCCATGCATTAATCATGTTTAAGGGTAAAAGATATTTGTTTTTATTTTTTCCTTATTTTATAAAAAAGAAAAGTGTATTGTTAATAATATATGAGAATGAACTTGATCCTCAAAAACAAATTGCGGAACTTGAAGAACTATGCTAAAAGGAATAAAATTTTGAAGGCAACCAAAATAAAAATACATTCGATGATCATTAATCGGTGTATATTTTTTTTTTATGATTAGCAAACTAAAAAAAATAATATACATTTCTAGCATATATGTTTATTAAAAATTGATGTCTTTTAATTAGGGATGACAAATAAACTCTTCCCGTAAGTATTGTCCAAATTTGTTCCCATTTTAACAGGGGTATCAGAATAGGTATGGAGAATATCCGACTTTTTCAAATAAGTAAAAGGGTGAGGATGAGGAGGTAGATATTCGTCATGATAATGTTTAATCCTCTTAGTTTAAGTGTTTAATAGCATAAACTTTTCATTTACTAGGTAATATAAAAAATTTATCTTATTTATTCTATTATTATTAATTTTTTCTTCATTTGAAGAACTTTTTTGTTTCGCTAAATCAATTTTCGTTATCTCTCAACAATCAACTAAGTTGACATTTGAAAAGTTTTATTAGATCTTTAAGGTATTTTTCATATAATCATATCCTTAATTATACATTTATTTTCCTTTGTCCGATTTCATTCAATGGACTCTCAAATTATTTCTAAGACACATTTGAAAAATTTATTTTAATATTTTTATTTGTTGTTTATTTTTATCATATAGAATACTAGTTTTATATTTTTTATATAATTTTTTTTCTAACTCATCATTATACGTGTAATTTTATCACTATAATTGTATAAATAAATTTTATTTACTATAATATAATAATTTAATGTAATTCTAATGAATTTTTTTTATCACCATCCAACATATATTGAAGTTCAAAAAATGAGTTAAAATTTTAAAACTATTTTATTATTAGTTTAATCTTTGTTCCTTGTGTAATTTTGATCAAGTGATGTGTTATAATTTTTATTAAAGACATTTCATTATAATTTAAAGAATTGAAGTAAACAGACATCTAAAATATTTTTAATTGGAATATTTGTTTTTCTTTCTTAACTTTTTTTAAATATTTTTATATTTTATCATAATGTTTCATTAACGTTTGTAAGTTTAATAAATATTTTTGTTGTCATGAAATTTTATTTAATATTCTAATTCGAAATATATACAATTATAGTTTCTTTCTAAATATTTCATATTGAAGAAACAACTCTTCTTTTGATATTGAATATTTAATAATAATAATAATAATAATAATAATATATTGCTTTTACCGTAACTTTTTATTATTTTATAAAGATTAATTAATTAATATTGAAACAGTAAAAAAGTTGATATGAATACAAGTATATATATATATATATATATATATATATATATATATATATATATATATATATATATATATATATATTTTGTTTGTAGAAAATTAAAATAGAAAGTCTTACAAATATTTGATTAAGTAAAAAAATTATATCGTATTTCTTAGTTTCTTTTAAAAAATCCCCTTAACGAACACTTATAAAAAGAAAGCGAGAGAGTTAATCTTTATAAAAATAAATAAATAAATAAAACCAAATTCGGTGAAGAGGATATTGAATATATTTTATTCAAAAGTAAATATTAATAATTTTTAAAAGCTATATTATTTCTATTGCTGTGCTTCAACCAAACATGGAAGTGGAAGTACACCTCGGTGCATATCATTGATAAGTTTTTGTCACACAAAATTAAAATAGTGAAATTACCTGTTTTAGAATAATATTAAACATGGATATTAAATGTATGTATATGTATTTGAAATTATATATAGGCCAGTGGCCATTAGTGAAGTGAGTAATTCAGAACTATAGTGACAAATATTTTTAAATGTGTAAATTACAAAAGAAGGTTGATATTGTAACATTTGACTTTGGACTTTTCCAATATCAAAGTAGTACTTTGTATTGCACAAATTCCAATTCACACAACGCGTATGCCAACTAAAAATCATATGCTAAACGTATTTTTGATGGTTAAATCGATGACCTAGTAAACCGGGAAGAAGCTTAGCGTGTAAACCCATGTGCATGAAGCTCGTACCACACATGCGTATGAATAATTCAGTTCCATGGCTTCAAGAGCTCGTAAAAATCTTAATTATGCCATGTTTTCCATCATCTTTCAGTTGCTTAGGTCAATAGTATAATCCAAATGAGAAGTGGGGGAACTTCATTGTGGTGGGATTGTTGGAAATATTTTATTATAATTTAAAAAATAAATAATTAAAATAAAAAAATTTATTGTTACTAAATTTTTATAGACGTTTAATTTATGGGTTAATGTTTTTAATGACTAACGGCTATATTTTTATTATTATTTACTCCTTTGTCTTCTTTTGTTACCTATAAATATTACCTAGGTGTATGGGGAAGCATACAACAAAGATAACAAATACTAGAATTTTTTCTTAAAAGTGTTCTTATTTTCTTCTCTATATTATCTTTAAGACAGTGGTGTTCATACGGTTCCGAGATCCTTCGTTGCACTCGATCGATCTGACGGGTTGTTGTATCTTGGGAGAGAAACGCATATGATAAGAATAAGAAACACATATGATTGTGTATTTATATATTTGTTTAGCCCTGTGCAGTGGGGGCGTTTTCTCTATAAGGGTAGCGCAACCCAGGATATTTTTACTTCTTACCTTTTATCTATTATTTATCATTGTTAAAATAATTGTTATCTTTGATTAATATTCATTGTTTTATATATTGTCTTAGTATTATTATTGATTTAATAATTATTATTATATCATTTTATATTTTTATTATTATTAGTATTATCTGAGTAATCTTTTTCTAACATTCTTAGAGAGAAAAATATTATCTTGTTATTTATATTTTTTGATTACTCATCTATATTCATTTCTACAATTAAAAACAATATAGAGTTGAAGACTGAAAACACATTTTATAAATTAATGTGTTTCTTATGGTTATAATTTAATCAGTTTCAACAAAGCCTAAAAATTGATGTGTATAATTGTTTCTATTTCTATTGATAACAATAAATGAAATTATGTATAAATGAAATTCCTTCTCATTGAATAATTTTTTTGTGATGTCTATAGTTCATGCTTATGTTGTTATATTATTTTATGCTTTAATATTGTCTATTCTTACCATTGATAAATATGTTATATATCATGTTATATATTGAGAAATATTGATTAGAGATCATTCAAATTATAAAATTTTGAGGTGCAAAATTAATTAAATAGAGAAGTTGTGATACATGTATGTATAAATGAGTGTTTTATGTGAAATTCATGATATTATCATTAAGTAACATCTTCATATAGTTTATGGTGTTAATATAATGGTGTAGCGAAAAAAAGAAAGAAAAAAATGTTATGATATGGTAAGTGTTATTCTCCAAGTTCTAGTTTGCCTAACATTATATTAATAAAATTTTATATCTTGCTTACCATATTTTGAACACAAAAGATTGTGTTAAAACTTGTTATGAGTTATGAAAGAAAAAAGAACCACATTTAAAATATTTCAAAGTGTGAGGGTATCTTACAATGCATACCTGTTAATAAAAAAAAAATCATGGTTATATAGTATAAAGTGAATGAATATATACCTCACTGTATTGTCATCTACTGTGATATTATTTGTTTTTCTAGTTATGGCAATATGTCCAATTTTTTGAGATTAATTGAATGATACTAATGTGAATTGGATATTAATTCTGGTGGCACAAAATCACCTATTGGTTATGGTTATATTTTAACCATGGATGAAGATGTCCTATCATGGAAATATGTTAAAAAGTTTTTGTTATGTCATGATCTATTGCGCAATCATAAATTATTCTTTTTCCCAATGCATCCTAACAATCAAATTATTATATTTAAAGTTTTTAGTAAAAATGTCAATGAAATTGAAAAATTGACATATGAGAATGAGAGATAAATATATTAGAAACTTAATTACTCATGATATTATCTCTCTTGACTTTGTCAGGTTAGAAAGAAAGGTTGCAGATCTGCTTATCAAAGGGTTGATGCATCAACAACAAGTATTTGAGTCGTCGAGGGGAATGAGATAGCCCATAAATTAGTTGCAACAATGGACACCCATCTCCACATGAATGGCGATCCCATGGAATGGAGTTCAATGGGTAACAACGAAGTTGTTGTTGATTAAAGTACACCAAATTATTTGATTAAATTTTATGTCTCATTCCTATGGAAATGTGTACTATAAATTGTGACAATAATAAGGTTGAGGTATGTGCATTATTATGCTTATTTTATAAAATACCTCTTAATAAACCCAATGGTTGGAGGTATGTGCATTATTATGCTTATTTTATAAAATACCTCTTAATAAACCCAATGACAATTATTGTAGGGGTGTGAGTCACAAACCACCCTTTGAGGGTTTACCTAGTGAGTGTGATGGTGGGGCTGCCATTGTGAAACATGGGCAAGTCTCTAAGTGACACTCATGAAACAAGATACATGCACAAGGCCGTAATGTGCACCCACTGACTAGAACCTATAATGAACACCGATATTGTATGTGTTATTTACTAAAACCTGGTCGCAGGGGATGTAGTTAAAGACAATCAAGTCTCTGCATTTTCTCGGGTGGAAGTTTATAAGCACTAGGTGTAAGGGTCAGACCCGGAAGGTTCCTTACGCTGAACTACAATATTTTGTTTTAAAAGATAATATATATTTTTTTTTAATTATGTGGGGGATTGTTGGAAATATTTTATTATAATTTAAAAAATAAATAATTAAAATAAAAAAACTTACTGTTACTAAAGTTTTTATAAACCTTTAATTTATGGGTTAATGTTTTTAATGGCTAACGGCTATATTCTTATTACTATTTACTTCTTTGTCTCCTTTTGTTACCTATAAATACCACATAGGTGCATGGGGAAGCATACAACAACAAAGATAACAAACACTAGAGTTTTTTCTTAAAAGTGTTCTTATTTTCTTCTCTATATTATCTTTAAGACAGTGGTGTTCATAAGGTTCTGACATCCTTCGCTGCACTCGATCGATCTGACGGGTTGTTGTATCTTGGGAGAGAAACGCATATGATAAGAATAAGAAACACATATGATTGTGTATTGATATATTTGTTTAGCCTTGTCCAGTAGGAGTGTTTTCTCTCTAAGGATAGCGCTATGTGTGTCTCAACCCAAGATATTTCTACTTCTTACCTTTTATCTATTATTTATTATTGTTAAAATAATTATTGATCTCTGATTAATATTCATTGTTTTATATATTGTCTTAGTATTATTATTGATTTAATAATTATTATTATATCATTTTATATTTTTATTATTATTAGTATTATCTGAGTAATCTTTTTCTAACAGGGATATTATTAGAAATTTCCTAAAATATCTTAATACTTTTTTTATTCTCAACTTGGATATAATTCTTTTAATATTATTGTTGTTAAACCCTTTAATAAGTATATTTGCAAGTTATTTTTGAAAAAAAATATTTGGTGTGCAATCAAGTCATTGTAAAGCTTCTTTTGATAAAATGTTTGTCAACTTCGATACATTTAGTTATATCATATCGTATTGGATTATGAAATATATAATAATTGCATATTTGTGGTTAAATATTGTTTCATATGTCTATCTCATTTTATCTTCAAGTCTTTCTATTTAATTTTTTACCATAATAGCTCACATATCTCTTGAGTCATTGCTCGAAATATAGCTTTAGCAATGGACCTTGCTACCACACTTTGCTTTTTACTCTTTCAAATTACCAAGTTTCCACTAAGGAAAGTGCAATAACTAGTATTTGATCTTCTATCAACAACTTATCCTACATAATCAACATCAGTATATGCTTCAAGGTTCACATTCTTGTTTCTTCTTAATAAAATTTCTTTTTCTGGTGTCCCTTTCAAATTCTAGATAATTCTAGTTAAGTGCAACTTGAAAATGAGCTTCCATTTGTTGATGTATAAATTGACCTACTAAACTCACAACAAAACCAATATTAGGTCTAGTATGGGATAAATAAATAAATCTCCATACAAGCCTTTGACACATTTCTTTATCAACAATCATACCATCCTCTTCATTTCTCAACTTTGCATTTCGATCAACTAGTGTGCTCACTGGTTTGCAGGCTATTTTACTTGTTTTTTTCAGCAAATCAACAATATAATTTTGTCGGAGTGAGTAACATCAATTCCTAGGAAATATTTAATTTTCTCATGGTTTTAATTTCAAATTCTCTAGCTAGATATTGACTTAATCTTTGTCCATGTTCATTTTATGAGTCTATGTAGATGATATTTTTGTGACTGAAATATTCCAGTCACAAAAATATTATCTACATAGCTCATAAAATGGTTACTCCACCTAAACAAAAATGCTTAATAAATAAAGTATGATCTCTTTGACTTTGTTTATACTTAAGGTTCATTAGGATTTTGGTGCACCTCCCAAACAATGCTTTAGATGAGTGTTTCAACCTATACAATGTCTTCCTCAATTTGCATATTGTGTTTTCAAATGGTACCTCCATATATATTTCTTCTTCAAGATTCTGATGTGGAAATGCATTTTCACATCAAATTGTTGCAATCCAATCATGGTTTGCTACTAAAGATAAAACTACTCTAACAATGTTAATTTTTGCAATTGATGCAAAAGTCTCCAAGTAATCATGGTTTGCTACTAAATATAAAACTACTCTAGCTTTGTACCTCTCAGTGGTTCCATCAGCCTTGTATTTTACTGCATAAAACCACCCAACAAGTTTTTTTTTAGATGGTAAAGTGACTAGCTTCTAAGTATTATTCTTCCCTAATGCCTTCATTTCCTAATTAATAGTTTGTTTCCATATTTTGCCAATTAATGCCTCATATACAAAGGAATGTATATTTGTAGTGTTTATGTTGTTTAAAATATGGAATGAGTACAATTACCTCATAAATTCAATAACGTTCGTCTGATGGATGACACATGTAGGGATTAGGTGAAAGGTCAAGTACAGAAATAACGCCTAGAAGATGGGGGACAGGTATAAAGCAATCATTTCATCCTAGAAACTGAAGACTCAAGGTTGGAGGATTGAGTACTATCTAGATCAATACGTAGGTTCATGATCGACTTAGGTGTACTCATCTTATCTCGATCTAACAGAGGTGTGATTCTAAATTCATGTGAAAGAACAAAAGGGAGAAAATACGTATTATTTGGGCCGACTACAGCCTTACATGCCTCATTAGCGATTATCTATGAGCCAAGTTAACAATTACTAACACAAGAAATGTTTGAGGACCAACCAAGAAGAATGTGTTTGGGTTGAGGTCATATGTGTCAAGATTTGGGCCAAAATCTATTTTGTAGTTGGTTTAAAATTTTTTTTACTATATATCATTATATAAAGAAATTTTGATACGTTGTTATTATCTTTTTAATCTTTATATTTTTATTATTCCTTGTAACTAAAATGTAACTAATTTGCTTATAAATAAAATACTAACTGTCACGATTAAGAAATGAAACTTTTTTTTTGTTTTAGTGTTATTTACTTTAGGTAAAGAGAATTCGTTATATTTTTTGGGTTAAGTATGTTTTTAGTTCCTGGACTTTGACTCAAAATTGGAATTCATCCATATTTGAAACTTCGCTACATTTTGGTCCCTAAACTTTAAAAATAAATGAATATAGCTATTTTAATCCAATTACATTAACTTTTTTTACGTATCGAACGCATTTCATGTTAATATTAGAGTTGTATACACCGTTTGACATCTACAAAAAAACTAACGTAATTAAGTTAAAATGACTATATTCATTCATTTTTAAAGTTTAAGAACCAAAATGTATCAAAATTTCGAACAGAAACAAATTCAAATTTTGAGTCAAATTTAAAGAACTAAAAACATACTTAACCCCCTTTTTTCTTCGGTTTAAGGCTCTCAACTATTTTTAAGAAAATAAAAAAAAAAGTATTCCAAATTAAATTAAATCTAGAATACATTTCCAAATTATGCAATTTAATCGGATATACATCCCAGACTATATAATGTGAAACATGTTTCCAAATTCCAATATTTAAACATGAACATTTTTAACACCCATAGAAAATGAGGAAGAAACCATCGTAGTAAAAAGGGTAATTACCCTACAATTGGTGGCTAGTGTGGACTGAGTCATTCAATGGATGACAGTTTGAACTAGTTTTCCATCGTGGCAGTTTCTTCCTACACCTCCTTGACTTCAACTTGCACCATCATCAATTTTAAACACTTAGGTTAAAGATTTTCATTTTTAGTTTCAAATTGTTTAATCCGGAGATGTTTTAGAATATACAATTCAGAGTACGTTTGTGTTCTGCGTTGCATATGTTCTGAATTGTATAATCCAAAATACAAATTTATGTTCTAGAATGTATATTTTAAAAATATAAAATTAAAAATACGTAATTTGTATTCTGAAGTGCATAATAAAACATAAATTTGTGTGAATTCCAAAATCCATATTTTCTATTTCAAATTATACAATCTAAAATACAAATTCTATTTCAGATTGTGCATCATAGAAAACGAAATAAAAGATAAAATTCAAATTGTACAATTCTAAATGTATTTTTCAATAAACATATACAATGATAAGAACAAAAATAGTTACAAAAATCAATCCGTTCAATCAACACAGCGAGGAAATGAGTGTCTAAAGCAATTTCTGACAATTGTAAAGTGTTCTAGCAGTGCATCTAAAACAAAAACTAAAAGGGGAAGGGGTAGAATGGATGCAAGGCCAACGTAGGAAGAAGTTAAAGTGAACCAGGGCAACTCTCTCGTTGAATTGGCTGGCTAACCTTCATTCTTATATTTGAATCACCTTAAAAGTTCCAAGCCCAAAATGGTACCCAACGAAGGTATAGTAAATACCAGTTACAATCACGCAGTTTTTACAGAGTTCTGTCATAAGGCTCTGTATCATTATAGCAAACATCCCATACAGATTCCATAGCAGCCTTCGCCACACCAGAGCAATAAGGATTTGCAGACAACGATTTCATAACTCTCCTTCTGATGCATTCCTTCAAGTTACATTGCATATGTTCAGTACTGATCAAGTAACAGAAGCAGTGTCTAAACTCTTGAAAAGCAAGGAGAAAATTCAATTGCAGACCGCGCATACAGTGGTGTAGCAAGCAATGCAATAGGAGAATAAACTCAAAAAGACTTCAACTACTACCCGTGAAACATATTTCATTTTTCACTTCAAAAGTCAATCTCGTGTAAATATAAAATATGATACATCTAATCAACGAGAGCAATAGCCCAGTGTTGGTTTATTCTTTGCCTTTATTCATTTTTCTGATGAATGGGGTAAAAATTATTAGCAAAAAGCCCAGTAGTTGTGTAGCAATTTATGCTATGTTTTCACACAATTTTAATTTTCATCTAATTTCTCTAGTTTCGTAATTGATTTCTAATTTGAGCTACAAAAACAGTCTCATAATTTCCAGACCAATGGCTGCTTTGATCTTTCAAAAAAAGGACTATCATATTAATAGTCAACATCCAACATGCTTCAAGTATTCATTATCCTATTACTTGCTTTGTAAATAGTGAAAAAGTATCCAAGCACTTGGGGATCCCACCCTAAAAAGCTAGCTATTAAATGGGAGAAACAAATACTTAAATACTTTATTAAACACCTCCTACTATTTAATAAGTCTCAAAGTACTTGGAGAACCCACACTAAAAAGCTAGGTATTACAGGAGTGAAACAAATACTTAAATACTCTACTAAGCATCTCATACTAATCAATGTGTGACCTAGGCACCCCAAAATACTCAAGTTCCTAATGTAACATCACCCCTAACTTCACTCTACAACACTTCACTCAACTCCCCATTAATCAAAACCTTCCATAGGTAACCCTATCTAAACACCAACAACGAGTTCTCTAAGTCTACAACACTTCACCCCTAAGTCTTTTTATGAATAATTATCCTTGACACTATCAATCTTTAGATAGTAAAAAGGAAAGAAGAAAAAAAAATCAAATATAAGATCCTACATGTTATCACTGAAAATAAAAGTACTATTCTGTATACATGGAGAAAAAGGAAAGAATCAACGCACTTGTTCATGCCCTCGAATTTTTAAGGAAGTTAATTTAAGAAGTTCCCGTTTGAAATGGCAATCACCACTTAGATGACCAGCTCTGATCTGTTTCACATAATCATTGAGAAAAATTAATTGGAGGTACTTCATCAAATTCATTAGATAGGTAAGGGGAACATTGTTATAGGAACCTCGCTACAAGCATGGTGAGCACATTTTGTCCAATCCAAGTTTGCTGCACGACAGTCATCAAATACATGAATAAGTTCATGTTTTAACACCTGGTCAACATCATCTTGAGATTCCATCTCGTTGCAGCACACAACTATCTGAAATAAAGTCACACACCAATGTAATAAAAGGATGCTATCACATTGCAATGCTCATACTAACACAATCAAGCATAATATTATGACTTTATATTTTTTTTTACTGTCATCCGATCATGGAATCTCATATAGCTAAAAATTGTTGAATTGTGTAATAATTAACATACCTCTCTGTTTGGATAGGGGATTTTAAAATTTAAAGAAATTCAACTAAATTTAATTTGAACTCCTTTCCTTTCAAATTGTTTAACCTTTAAGATGTTTTTTTTGTTGAATAAGACAATTCAAATATATTCAATCTTGATTGAATAGAGTGTTTGAAATACCACCAACTCCAAAAATATCAAATACGAAAATTACGTCTTCAACCATTCAAAGCATTAAGAAAAAATAACCAATAAAGACCTCAACCGAAAAAATTTGGTTGACGTCCACTGAAAAATAATCCCACTGATATTGGTTGTGAAAAACCTAAAAACCATCCACCAAGAAATAACTCTAACTTATATTAGTCGAAAAAAGAGTCTAATTGGCATTGGAAAAAACACCCTAGTTGGCATCAATCCAGAAATTGTTGTGTTAATATTGATCAAGAAAAACTTTGATTAATGGTGGTTAAGAAATAACCTCACACACTTTCAAATCAATGTTGTTGAGAACAACAAAAAAGAATATCAACTAAAAATAATATTTGTTGATGTTAATAAACAAAAGAATTGTTCATAATAAGCTAAAAGCCATTGTTCATGTGAATAAAGAAAACCCTAATTAACGTTATCAACAAAAGAAAACCTTGATTGATGCCATTATATCATATCATTCAACCATTATATCTTATAGCAGCTTAGTTTAATAGTGTAACTTAGCTTTTTAAGCTACTACACCAGAAAAGTCACCTAAATAAAATGAGAGGAATACTGTAACACCTTTTTTAACTATATACTTCTTGTTGCTTAAAATTATTATAAACTACAAAATCATATGGGTACTCATTAAATGAGAAACGAGAGACCCTGTAAAAAGTTGTGACATCCAAAAAATTTCAGGCCAATAGTGAAGAGTATATTCAAAAAGAGTGTGTGATGCTAGCATCATTCATCGAGTAAACACTATTTAAATTGCATGTATAACATGTAGAAGCCAAACTCCGAAGAGAGAAAGAGACAAGTACCCCTTTACCCTTAGTGTAACCACCAGCTATTCCGCTCTCGTTGCATTTAACAGCCTTGATGAAATTATCCCCTACAAGACACCCGGCTTTCTCCAACTGTTCCCTCAAGAACCTCACCTGCGGACCTGAGAGATGTCTGGAATAATCAAATCAAACGAATCCACACATAATATAAATTAGAAGTTTTCTTCTTTATTTAAGTAATTTTGTAAAGAGAGTGAGTAATTGGAGTTTGAGAACAGAGAGCGTTGACACGTGATGGATAAAAATAGAAAAGAAATACATACAAAGGAGACTCTTATGAATCATGCGTTGGCACTGCTCCAAAGATGCGCCGCGGTTTCTGGGAATGTAGGAGGAAGAGAGATCGTCTTCATCCATTCCCGGCTCTGCCTTTGATTTCTTTGAAATGCAGTTTTGTTGGCAGCTCCTAATACCACATATTAATACGCTACCAAAAAGAACATGGTAACACAAGATTCTGTTTATAACGCAGAAATCAAATTTGATACGTGCAAATAACATGCCATAAGTTTAATTCAACATAAGTGACTAAAAAGTATAATTTGATACCAATCTGGACTAATGCTAAATATCAATAACTTATTGATCCAAGGAAAGCCTAAGAATTGAAACACGAAAACTACGTAAGGTTCTCAAAATTTTATTAAAAATGTTCCCCTTTAATAGCTCTTTGATAAGAATCCTAATTCTTTCAGAAGCTTAACAACTTAAAAAAGGGAAGATGAAAAAGGAAAACTACTTAAATCATTAAAAAAAACACAATAGATAAATGTTAGCCAATTTGCACGACATTATTTTGAATACCCTTCGTAGTGATAACAATCAAAATTTGCAGTTTAGTAGCAGGGTTGTCCTGCAGGAGAACGAAGTCAATCTCGCTGCGCCTAAAAACTAGAAAAAGAAACAGTGTTTGAAACACAAATACCTCGATCATAAATTGCAGACTCGTCATCACTGTCAAAAGCTATACATAATACGAAAGAAATGAATCAGTATAACTAATAATCATTTAAGCCTAAATTCCAATAACAGAGAACCTTCCAACTTTACCCAGTTTTGGAATAAGCAACATTTGAAATAGTACAAGTTGGACCCTATGTTTGAACCCTAAAATAAATACTATTCCGAAGGTTAGCAAATGGATCAAAAAGAGAGAAAGCAAATTAGAGACTATACCTCCGAAGACGAGAGACAGAAAGACCTGCAAGTGAACTCGGAGAGATTGAGAATGAGGACGCGAATTAGGTTTGTAAACAGGGATTTTGAGGGTTCACAGATTTCAAATTGGGTGAGTCTGAATAATTGGTAAAAACAAAACTATAATAAATAATGTAAAAAATCAGGCTATGGTAATAATTTTAAGGATTATGCTATTTTAACCATTTTTTTATATATGAATTGGCCTGATTTTTTTACTCTTTATTTTGGTATTTTTAAAATCAATATTTAATAACGGATACATTATTGTATTTTAATTTTAATAAATGCATATATTATACATTATCGATTTCTACATCTGTATTATTTCGAAAATGATACATCGACTCATTTTTTCCTTACCAAATTTTATAGGCAGCTAAGGTAGTAATTCTTTCTTCAATTTTGGTTTGTGTTTTTTTTTTAAGCTTTCCGGAGATGACGAAATGTGAGTCGAAGAAGGTTATAGATGACAAACGTCATGGTGAGAATTAACTCCCCGATTTAATACTCATCTAGTACTTTTTTTTTTGTTGGACAAGATTCTTTCTTCGACTAAACCTTTGACAATGGTGTGAACGCTCCGTCTGAGCTAGGTTAGACTAGGTTGGACGATTTGGTTGCGAGTGGTCGGTTGCGTTTGCTATAGAGCAGGTTGTTGAGTTTGGGCAGACTCGGATCCTCGAATCTAAAGGATCATGTTGGACTGGTCCAATTGTTCTTTTCCTCACCCCATGAAACATCCATGTCCTCTGCCAATTCGTTGTTTCCTTGCTGAGCGAAACAAGCCAAGGTGCTAGAGCAAATCAACTTTTCGATGAGGTATCGCAAGTGACGACACTCCTTTATGGTGTGTCCAATGATCTGGTATAAAGCACATTTTTTCGTTGGGTCGACCTCGGGTGGAGGAGGTTAAGGTTTAGGGAGCTAAATAAGCTCTAGATTGCATGCTTCCATGAGTATGGTGTCTCGGTTGGCATTGAAAGGAGTGTATTGGCTATATCGGTTTGTGTTCTAGTTAGTGACATTATTCTTTTTGTTCTCGCTCCTATAGGGATTTCGGGCTTCTTCACCCTTTTAACATGTTTTCTTCAACGGTCACTTATTTGGTCGCACATTCTCTCAACACGTCCATGTTCTCTGTCCTTTCTATGAAAAGGGAGTCAGAGAATGGCAAGTTGAACATCATAGATCAAAGAATGCATGATCACAAACAATGTGAGGTTTGGGATTTTAGTCGTTGCAGCGATGAACTTGTCCATGAAGTGCTTAACAGTTTCGTTTCCCCCTTATTTTATGCATTTCAGGGTGATCGAAGTCCTCAACACCGTTTTGCGATCCATGAATCAGACTCGGAACATGGTACTTAGTGTTTCAAAGGAATCCACCGAGTATGGAGGTAGCGTGTGGTACTAGTCTAGAGCTGATACGTAGGTGGTAGGAAACAATCTGCAAAATACCCTTTTATCTTAAATATGGATACTAACCTAAATCATGTAAGCTTTCATATATATATATATATATATATATATATATATATATATATATATATATATATATATATATATATATATATATGTATGTATGTATGTATGTATGTATGTATGTATGTATGTATGTATATATCTGTGTATACATATATGTATGTATACATATATTTGTATATACATATATATGTATATATATACATATATATGTATACATACATATATGTGTATATATACATATATATATATATATATATATATATATATATGATAACTTAATTAATTGTGAATATTTTAATAATTTAAATAGGGACAGAGATATGACGGGGATATGTACATCCCCATACCCAATTGAAAAAGTCATAAATTCCCCATACTCATACCCATATCCAGTTAGTACGGGGATTCCCCGTCAAAGCACAGATGTGTTCGGGCAATACCTACGGGGACAGATTTATTTGCCATGTCTAGTTAAAATCTTTAAGCTTAATTCATCTTTTGGTCCTCTAATTATGATGTGGGGTTCATTTTGGTCCCATAATTTTGTTGAGGTTCAATTTAGTCCTCCAGTTTTTTAAAACAGTTTAATGTGGTCCCTCATGTTATCTTTGGTTAAACGGCGTCAGAATAGTGCACCTGTGTCACTTTGGAACAGAAACGTGACAGGTTTTTTAATAGCTGAGCATGAATGTACGGTGATGAGGTGGCAATGAATTATATGGAGGGAGAATTGGTGAACCCTAATTTCACAATTCGTCTTCTTTGTTTGGGAGTTCTTCTTCATTTGGTGGATGTTGTTCGTGAATGATGTCGAGGGGGCAGTCTTCTTGTCCTTGGTCGTGTAATTCGCGGGGATCGCAAAATCCAAGCTCATCCAATCATGGTGGTGGCTTTTCCTCTCATAGTGGTGGCTTTTCGTCTCACGGTGGAGCACCATATTGCAACTATGGGCAGGTTGCTATGTTAAGAACAGCTCGAACTGCTAAAGTTGGTGATAGACAATTTTGGGGCTGCCCTAATTACAAGGTTAGATCAATCCCCCATTTTTTTATTTTCGTTCATGAGTAGGTGTTTCCAGCTAACATGAGATTGTTTATTGTTGTGATTTTGTTAATAACATAACGGAAATGAAGCCTTCATTGGTTGTAATTTTTTCAAATGGTGCTCTGAAGATGGTGGTGAGGATAGGGATGACACTATTATGAGGCAAAGAAGGAAGATATATATCCTAGAGAAAGAACTTAAGGGATCCAGAAAGTCAGTTAACATTTTAATAAGGATAGTGTGTTTGTTGGTTGTAGTTAATTTCATTATGGTGTCACAAATGATGAGTAGTATGTGATGTAATCTGTATTGGGTGGGGTTGAATTATGTATTTATGTGAGTTGATGTAATCCTTGAACATTAGTAAATTAATGAAAAGTTGGCATTAAAGAAATCAATGTCTGCTGACCAATATATCCATTAAAAACATTCATAAACAGAAATTTTGAGAGCCATAAAACAATATTATATTATAATGAAACCATTGTACTTGATGCTTCCATCACAAAATACATCTAATCAAACCATTGTTCTGGATGTTTTAACTAAAAATGTCAAAGTTGAAATATAAAAGTAGACAAAGCAATCTGACATTAGAAACTTAAAAGCTCCAAAATATATCATAGCCCCAATATTCTAAGGTGCAGCAAAAACGAAAAGCACAAATAAGCTTCATGGCTTCAACACACGTCCTTTCCTGTGCTGGAGTTTTGGCTTGAAACTAAAACCTAAAAAATATAAATTATCTAGAACAACATATATATTTCAAATATAATGTTTCAAATACATAATATATATTTCCAAAGTCAAAATAAATATATATTGAAAAAAAATGGTAATTTAACTTAAAATAAAAAGCTAATCAAAACCTAATATATATATATATATATATATATATATATTCTTGAACAGATAGTTTGCCTACTCTCATCCTATTTCGGTCATGTCCTCATTTGATATGAATAATAGGTCCATGAAGACCTAAAACAATGATACAATATTATTATGTATAAAATTCCTCAAACCATACAATTCATGCACAAGTTATAAGTGTTTACCCTTGTCCAGTTTTCAATGACTTCTACCCCAATGATAGTTTTGATCCAATGCATGATGTAGTATCCACATTAGAAGAAACTATTGTTCATATTGCAATAAAATAAATAAAGGAAAAATTAATATCATACTACTTCTACATAAAATAATTAATTTAAGGTTTAAATGATATCTAACCTTAGGATATATAAATTGGATTTGTCTTTATTTGTTCCTATTTAATTATTAGTTTGTCCCGACCACAACTTTGATTAAATTGAACACACATTAGTCATTGTTATATACTAATTGGATGATACGAAAGTTGTAACATTCCCCTTCTAGTAAGTGTTTTAGTTTAGTATTTGGTTTCTTATGAATAAAACAAAACCAAATAATTAGGGACTCTTCAAGAATCATCAAGACTATTAAATTACAATGGACATACAATGAAGAAGAAAAAATGGTTAGTTGAGTAATTAGCATAAAAAAAATAAATTACATGAAGGCCAACACTAGCCAAGTAAACATGTCTCAGTGAGGTGGTCATCGTTGTTGTTATATATTATATGATTTGAGCCTTTGTGTTGTCATATCTTTGAACATGGTTGACTCAAGTGTAAAGCAATCACTTTAGTCTTCTATAAAATGAAGGCCTCAATTTTAGAGAAAAGAAAAAAACTTATTATCGAGTTGAGCATAACAATATTTTTTTAATTATTTGTATTAATGATTAATCTTAAAATAAACTCTACAGGTCTGTGAAAAAAATTTGAGACTCGAGAAAAAAGACTTGAGACTTCAAGATACTACAAGTCTATTATCGAGTTTACTTTCTTGACAATCAAAACTAGGTTTTATTGTTTTAACTCGCTCATTTTGTATACTTATTTTTAGTAGTGTTTTATATATTATAATGTTTTATTTCATATAAAAATGTATCGATATGTCAACTAGAAAATTTGAGTCAGGCTGTTCAAAAATCCAAAAGAATAGAAGAATTGAGATTTTAATTGCTTCACAAAAAAGAGTTATGAATAAATTTATAAAAATATATAAGAAAATTGAATTAGAAAATACATGTAGGTGCTCTTTGAATGAACAAAATAATATATATATATATATATATATATATATATATATATATATATATATATATATATATATGTGTGTGTGTGTGTGTGTGTGTGTGTGTGTGTGTGAAAGCAACAATAAAAAAAGAGAAGTAGTTAGTGATGATGATAATTTTGATTCTCAAACCCATGATAACGAGGAGGATATTGTGAAACTAGATGATGATTCTACTTTTGACAAAAATATATATGATCCAAGCTAATGGAAGAATATTGATACAAATTTGAGAGATTTATTGGTAGAAAATAGTCCTATTAAAATCACTAGTATAAATTTTCCTAAGGATATGCATTCTAGGCACTTTTGTTCATCAAATTATATTCAAATGTTGCCTAATGGAGAGAAATACAAAAGAAGATGGATAATTTATTCTAAAGATTTAGGTAGAGTCTTTTGTTTTTTCTGCAAATTATTTAATGTTGTTTCTTGAACAAGTAAACTGCTAAGGAAGGTAGTAATGATTAAATAAATCTTAGTACTAAGTTAAACTGACATTAAATGAGTATATTACTAAAATGAATGAATGGATTACTTTGGAAATGAGATTGACAAAAAATAAAACAATAGATAAATATGTTCCTGAACAAATAAATAGAGATAAAGAACACTAGAGAAAGGTGTTGTTAAGAATTATTTTAGTTATTAAAACTCTTAGTAAAAATAACTTAGTCTTATGTGGAAACAATGAAAAGATATATCAAGGAGCTAATGAAATTTTCTTAAGTCTAATTGAAATGATTACAAAATTTGACCCAATTATGTAAGACCATATTCGCCGAAATAAAGATAATGAAATTCATAACCATTACATTGAGTATAATATACAAAATGAGTCTATAAATTTGTTATGAAGTGAAGTCAAAACAAAAATTATAATACAAAATAAAAAGACCTTATTTTTAAAATTTGTTTTAGGCTTCTTAAATTTTTGAGACGTCTCTCTTTGTTATTATATAATAATCACTTCTTAGGAAGATTGATTTCTTTTTATATGTTACTTTTTAAATTTTAAGATTATATATATATATATATATATATATATATATATTATTTCTATTTTTATTTTTATTTTGTATTTTTTTTAAGAAAGAAAACTTAAAGGATATAATAAATAAATAACTTATTTTAATTTACATGAAGAATTAAGTGTTTTCCTGTAAAAGCTACTGAAATAAAAGAAGTAAATCTTAAATCAAGTATTAAATCTCATTAAATAACATTAAATTTTTAAAAGATTAATTAATGTGTAATTCAATGATATATATTAAATTTAATATATAAATTATATTTTTACTGTTTTCTTAAAGTGCATTGAAAGAATATTTTGTTCTTATTTGATAGTCGTTTCAAAATTTAGACAACATTCATTGTTATATATGTATATATTATAATAGAAAATTTTATAAATACACTAAAAATACTTTAGTCCACACATAGGAAAAAAGTAAGTGAAAATTACTGATTATTTTCTTTAAAAAACAAAACAGATATTCGCAAGTGGGAGGATGTCGACATTAATTCTTTTCACAGTTTACTTTCTAACGAAGTGTGTCATTAATAAGATTTATTTTTAATTATGAGCTTAAAAAACATAAATAAATTATGTTTATAAAGATAGAAACATATATTAAAATCCCATTAACATTTTGTTCGTTGTTGAATACATGCTTATCAAAAAATGTAAATGTGATTATTTTCTATACATACTCATTTTTAATAAGATTATACTTATAATTGGTTTCAAAATAATTTAATAAATATTTAATAAATATATAAATTTTAATAAAAGGATCAACATGATATTTATATAAAAATTAAATTTGTTCCAAAAGGAACAAAATTGGTCTATTTAAAATAAAATTACAATCAAATTAAATTAAAATAATAATTATAGAACTTCAATTGAATATAAGACAATAATATATAACATCAACATTGTCATATTATATTAACATTGTCATGTAATGTGATGTTAACTTAACATATGAACAATTTTTTTTTCTAAAAGATTTTAAAATAAAAAACAAACAAAAATTATAAACTAAAATATGACTTATCTTGAACGTTGTTGGTATGGTACAAAAACCAAATTACATTGAATTTTAAAAAATTAAAACCAAATTGAGATAGAAAAGAGAAGAATGGAGAAACCAATTTGAATTATCTTGACCAAAATTAGTTAAAAAAACACTTTTTTCTCTTCAAATTTAGTCATAGTCACCGTTAGAGACGTCAAAAAAAATTTGTACTTGCAGATATTCGTGGATAAAGTTCATAATGAGTAGGAAATAGATATTAAAAATGGATACACGCAGGTAACAGGTTGGTATTTTTATACTCGCATGTTAATAGAGCAGGTACGGATATCATAATATCCGTACCAATGAATATTTGTACTCGTTATACTCTAATTTAAATTTAAAAAAAAATAAAATAAATGATTAAAACATTAATACATTCATACATTCATACTCGCAGGTATCCGTGGATATCCGTATATATTAAAAAAATATGCGGATATCCACATAACAAATACCTAAAGCTGTCAAAATGGGCCACCTAGTCCGGTCCAACCCGACCCACCACGGGTTGGTCGCTTAGTGGGTCAACTCAACCCGGCTCACTTATTAGCGAGCCGAAAACATTCGAACCCAGCCTGGCCCACCACGGGTTGGTGGGTTAAACAGGTTGGTTGGCAGGTTAAATGAGTTGGCTCAGTAGCCCACTTAATTAAAAAAATATAAATTTTTTTCTTAAGTCAGTATTTATATTTCAGATTGAAATTTAAATAAACTTGAATACAATCTCAATATAATCCAAAATGATGTTAAACTCCAATACAAACCAAAATAAATAAATAAAAATACAAATTACTATATAAGATCAAAGCATTCTTGTGACTTACCCAATATTTTATTGAATGCAATACTTTTTTCAGCAAACTAATTATACTTTTTCCAATAATTATACTTTTATTAGTTGAAGCTATGTTTCCATTTGCCAACCAATGTGTTTGGTTAAAAACACAACCCAACATTGCAAAGTCCAACATAATGTGTGTCACCATGTGAGTTGGTGGGCCAACTCGACACACCACGGGTTCAACCCCGATGAGCCGAGTTCTTGGTGGGCTGGGTCAAAAACTAACACGTACTAAAATTTGTAAAAAAATTTCAACCCAACCCGGTCCGAACCTGTGGTGGGTCGGATTGACCCACAGGTTCTGACCCACTTTGACGGCTCTACAAATACCCAAACAAATATGAGTATGAGTACAGAACAATTTTTTGTCCAACAAATAAATTACAAAAAAGCTGCTACCCGTATTCTACATTATCGTTAACGTACCTGATCACATCTATAAAAGCTATCCCCATGTGAGTCAAATCCTCACAATTTGAAAAGTATCAATTAGAAAATCACCTTCTATCTACTCCAATGGCTTCAATAGCTTGGCAAAACGAGAACGAAGAAGAAGGTAATCTCATTTCCTCCCTCCCTAAAGAGAGGGGTTGGTCTTTTCCCTATGTCTATCTATTTGAACAATTTTGGTGTCCATCACCTCTGATCAGAGAAAGAAACATTTTTCAAAAGCACTTTCAAGCAAAACAAAGTGATGTTCTTGTTGCAAGCTTTCCAAAATCCGGCACAACATGGTTGAAAGCCCTTACTTTTGCCATTGTCAACCACAAAAACTTCTCCAAAGAGAATCATCCATTACTCACCTCTAACCCTCACCAACTCGTGCCTCCCCTTTACACATTTCGCGGTAACATCCATGACCAGATTCTTCATCTCTCCAACATGCCCGAACCAAGACTTTTTGGCACCCACATTCCCTTTCCTTCGTTACCCAGGTCAATCATAGAGTCCAATTGCAGAATAATTTATGTTTGCAGGAACCCTTTTGACACTTTTATTTCTGCATGGGCTTTCTATAACAAGATCAAGGTGGAGTCTTTACGGACATTGACAAAGGAGGAAGCTTTCGAAATGTTCTGCAATGGGGTCATCGAGTTCGGTCCATGGTGGAGTCATATGTTAGGTTACTGGAACGAAAGTGTGGCCAGACCAAACACTGTTCTGTTCTTGAAGTACGAGGATCTGAAAGAAGACGTGAATTCTCAGGTGAAAAAAGTTGCAGAGTTTTTGGGCTGTGCTTTCACGGAGGAGGAAGAAAGTGATGGAGTGATCGAAAGCATAGCCAAGTTGTGTAGCTTTGAGGAGATGAAGGATCTGGAAGTGAACAAATCTGGAACCATAAATTTTGAAATCAAAAGGTTTGAGAATAATTTGTTTTTCAGAAAGGGAGAAACAGGGGATTGGGTAAATCATTTTTCCCCTTCTATGGTGGAAAAATTATCCAAAATCATTGAAGAGAAGTTTAGTGGGTCGGGTCTGTCATTTAAAATGCATACTTAAAACTATTATTATGTGGCTTTGAATTGTGTGCCACAAATGTTATTGTGGCTTTTTATTTTTCAAAATAAAGAGGTATCATAAATTGTAATGTAAAGTCAAGTGATTAAATAAGGTAGCTTCCTTCTAAAATAGTTGTATGGAGGAGTTATAGTTTTATGGAAAGGAGGTTCTCTTTTAGATTTTTAGATCTATATGCAAATGATTTATCTGTCTTTTTTCTGTTCTTACATAAGTTGTTCAATTCTTTTTACTGTGTTTCAGAACAAGTTTTAATAATAATAATAATAATAATAGTTAATAATTATTATTATCATTATTATTGTAATAATATGTTATGCAAATTAAATATTTATTAATGAATCATTTAAAGAAATTTGTTTCCATTGTCATTAGGGTTTGGCAAAGTGGGTCATGATTTATTGATTAGTTGTAATTTTAACTAGTGTGTATTATTTTGACTCATTATATCAAGTTTGTCAAAATAATGAGACAACAAATTAGGTGAATCCAGTCTTTTTTTCTTTCTAAAATTAAAATAAATGATAAATTAAAAGATTAATTTTTTATATTATATTATTTTCAAAATTTTAATTTTAATATATAATAATATTATAATTTAAATCATTAATACTTAAAAATTAAGTTGTAATTATTAATTATAATAGAGTAATTATTAAATATAAATGTAATAATTTATTTAATTAAAGAAATTGATTAATTAATTAAAACTTTAAAAAATATTTACATGATTAAATAGTTTATATAAAATTTTGAAAAAACTGTCAAGACAACATACAATGAAAGAGAGTGTTTTATCTTTTCTAATTATTATTGATAAATGTGATGGAAAGACAAATTAAAAGTAAAACAAAAAAAAAAACTGTAACAATATATGAAACGTTCAGGAACACTTATTTTTTAATTTTCTTTTTGTATTTCAGATTAGATGTTATGGAAGATATTTTCAGATTTGAAAATATATTCTGAAATATTCAATTCAAAATACAAAAACAATTTTCAAAACACGTGTTTTTGTATATATTTTGCACCTGCCATAAATCCAAGTTTACATAATTTTTCAAATTTCAACGCGTAACATGCAATATGTAAATGGCGTATGAAAAAGAAAAATAACGGGATGTGGATGTAAAACTGAATTAGACAACTGGCCCATAAAAAAAAAAGGTGTAAAAAGAAAGATAGGGAGGTTTGGATGTAAAAAATGTGTAAAAAGAAAATCCGATGTATATTATAATGTGGTTTGAGTTGTTAGTCCATTAGAAAGAGGTGAAGAAAAATGAAAACGGAAGGTGTAAAGAGTTATTTAGATCCTAGGTTGATTGGGCCATGTGGTGGAGGTTGTAAAGCGAAAACTTGTGGGTGTGAAAAGTAGTCTTTTTTTTTTTAATTATATGTTTATTGTTATTTTTATTTCACTTCTTTTTTATTTTTCATTTTTGGAATTAAATAAATACATAGTTTTTTTATTATTGTGGAAATAATTTTTTTTTCATCCAAATAAAATTAGGTATTAACACTGCAATAAAATGTTTTGCTAACAACAAATTTTCGTAATCAAAAGTTGATAATTACTATAGTGATCAATATCAATTAACAAAATAAAAAATTATTGTTTACTAAAATAATCACTATTATGAATAAAGAGTTATAATTTATTTTTAAAATATAAATACCAAGATTTTAGTTACAAAAGAAAATTTGATCATTAAAAATTATTAACTATAAAGGATTTTGCTAAAAAAAATTGTTTCTAAATTAATTTTTAATTAATTAGTGACTAGTTTAACGACCAATTATAATTTTTTTATTTATAATAGTAATTATTTTAGTAATCATTATTTTTTTTTATTTTATATATTAGTGTAAGAAAGTATATTAGATTAGTGTTGCATTAGTGTTGTTTCCTGAAATTTGGTGCAATCGTGTGAAAATATAATTAAATTGACATACTATTATAATAATTTGACTGAGTGGCTCAAAAGGGGATTTATCTTGTGTACCGAGAACGTTTGGAATATATTTTGTTTAGTGTAGAATTGGCAAGAAAATACAATTAAATTGACATACTATTATAATATTTTTTAAAATATTATGTATAAGGGTTGAAATGTCTGAATTCCATATTCATGAATATATATTTTTTCTTTACTAGTAAAAAGAAAAATTATTGAGTACTATGATATTTGATACAAAAATGAGACTTTTGAAAAACATTTCATGTTGTGTTATGTTATTTTACGTTTCAAAATTCTCATTTTCCCTAGTTTTATGTCTTTAATATCTTTTTCTCTTTGGGCACCTAATGTATTTTTTTTCATTCTTTAACAATATATTTTACTCATAAACAATTATAATAACAGAATTGAAGAAATTTTGGAAAATAATATAATTAATAAATTCAATAACTTATAATATAAAATATCTCAAACAACATTTAAAAGTAGTTTGAAAAACTTATTTGAATAAGTGATAAAAAGATTACTATCCCGAAGATTGTATGAGTAATGATATATCTGAAAACAATAAAGTAATTTTTTTTATATAATGTAATACAGGTTTGTTAATTCTTTAATATATTTTTAATTCTAAAAGTAAATTAAAACCATTATTGTTATGTACTAAAATAATCTCTTCAAGTTAACTTCAACACCTTTATTAACTGATTATGCAATCGCTTCAACCCTCCATACAAATAGGAAATAAAACAAAGCACTATAGTTAACGCAACAAACTAATTATAAAAGTAAAAAATAAAATAAAAAAATAGAGAAAATGAGTCCAGCAAGCAAGAAATAGGGGACATGTGATCATAATATACATTTTAAAATATTTTATCAATAAATTTCGTATAATAAATTAGAATAATGAATACAAGTGTTTTGATGTTCTAAATATTATTATATTCATAAAAAAAATTATTTCAATGAAGAAAAATAAATTTCTAAAACATATTTTCAATAAACCCATCATTATATAATAACTTAAATAATAGATATAAAGGTTTCAATAAATAATTTTAAAATATAAAAAATTAAAAGTAAAATGTATTTTAAGTATAAGAATTAAATGAGTAGATTTAATTTATAACCATTAATTAATTAAAGGAATTTGTAGTAGATGACAGTCCCATGTGCTCATCTTCAAGGTTTTAAAATTTAATATGATAATTACAGTTTGATCCTACTTCTTCATATTATAGAAAATATTTATAAACAAGTGTTACCAAAAAGCTGCAATTAGTTCATGAAAAATCCAAATATTCTCAAGAAACCCTTTTGAAAACTCTATATAATAAAGGTTATATTTATCTAACAAGGTGAAGGAAAAATAGAAGAACCAAATCCAAAACATTATACTGAGAATAACATGAAGAAGCTACTTTACAAGTTTACAACTGCTAATGCAAACTAATCTCTTTTCCAAAACTTTGAGAAAAGTAAAATAAAGAAAATAGTTTTTGAATCTAGTGGTGCCCATAACAATCTTAACATGGCTATATTATTTTTCTCCTTTACATTCATAATATGCTATATTCTCTACAATCTAAAGCATCAAAAGTAAGACAAAAAACAAAGAAAAATCTAAAGTCATCATCACTAACAAAACCTAAGAATTTGAATCTGGGAAACAGTAAAAAACTAAAAAAAAAAAAAAAAAAAAAAAAAAAAAAAAAAAGTGAAACAAAAGCAAAACTAGAGCAACTTGGTTGAATCTTGATGTATATAGCTTGAATCCATTGCATCAGTTCCTCTGCAAATTAGCCTCTTATCCTAGGCTTTAACCTGCTACACATGCACCCTTTGTGATCAAATTTCTAGATATTATTAAACCACAATGAACAAACACTTGTGAGGAAAAGGGGAATGTTACTTGTTCTGCGTAGGATTTGGTCTGCTAGGTGGTATCCTTCTAAGGTTAGCAGCTACCTCAGGAACAGTTGGATTTTGTTTGATTGGTGGTTTTTTTGCTGCTACCACAGGCTTCTGAGATGATTTTTGCTCTTCTGTGTGAAAATTTGAATGTGAAAGAGAATGGGAAGTTTGAGACACTTTTGAAACTAAGGATGAAGAAGGAAGAACCCTAGCTTGGGACATAATCACCCCATATGAAAGGATCAATGTCATGGCAAAGATAGCGGCAATCATTGTACTGCATAAGGAATTCATGGTCTTTTCTGACTTGGAGGATGTCTTTCACTTCCTCTATATATGCTTCTTGCAATGATAAGAGTTTATATATATACATGGATTAAATAAATTTTTAATCCCTAAACTTCTAAATCTTATTTCAAAACTTTGATACACTTTTATCTTCAAACTTTAAAAGTAAATAGATATAAGGTTAAAATATGTTTTTGATCCCTTAAGTTTCAGCGAAATTTGAAATTAGTCTTTCGAAACTTTTGACTAATTTAGTTCTTCATCTATAGAAATGCGTGGATTTAGTCATTTTAACCAAATTTTGTTAAATTTATTTGACGTTTCAAACATGATAAATTATAATATTTGAGTTAACATTAAAGTGGAAATATGTCAAATGGTGTAAACAATTTAAATACTATTCTGAGATGTGCTTGAAATGTCATATAAACTTAACAAAATTTAATTAAAAGGACCAAATTCACGCATTTCTAAAGATGAAGGACTAAATTTGTCAAGGGTTTCAAAGAGAAACTAATTCTAAATTTCACTTAAACTTGAGAAACCAAAAACATATTTAACCTAGATATAACCACCATATCCAAATTTACAAATCAAATGACACAATATATCCAACTAACTACAAATGTTTTGATAGCAGATGACACAATAAGTCAAACAAATAACAAATTTTACTAGAATAAACTTTAACTCATGATTCTGATATCATGTTATAAAATAAATTTTAAATCTAACTCAATCACATCAAATCAACTTATAAAATGAGATTTACACTTACTCGTATTATAATTTGATCTTATCATTACTCTCTCAATAAAAAACTATAAATATATTTAACATATGAATATATTGATTACGTGTATGCAATATTGATGATAAATTAATAGTTTTGTTGGGTAGTGGGTTGGACCAAATTTGAAAATGCAGTGAAGGGGTGAGGGGGTGTCATGTGAGAGATGTTTGACTAATTGATGAACTTACAAGTCCCAAAGCTAAATCAGCATGAGATTAGGATGAACGTTGTTGATTATGGGGTTTTGTGGGGTGCATGTCACGTGATGTGGAACGTGCTTTATTTACAGTTGGTGGGTTGGCAGCTTTGGATTCTACTGTTTCAGAGGTTTACAACTGCAATCAACTCATGAATGTTGCTCAAACCAAGGTGAGGCAAATGGCTTTGGTTTAAAAAGACTGAATCAAAATCTTTAAATATTGTGCCTCGTGAAGTGCAGTCATCAGAAAATACTACACTTTGTGTGCACTCTTAAAACTTGTCTCTAGAATAACATGCTTAAGTTCAGCAACTCTAGGTCTTCTTGGAGTTTTCTTTCTCTACTCAAGAGGGAAAAAAATAATTCAATCAAATGCTTATATTCAGAACACTAACACAGTAAGGCTTCTTTTTATACAACCCCATTATTGTTAATTGCACCCCCATACCAACACAAAAAGTATCACTATACCATATCATCGCTGTCATCATTGTTATTGCACCTCCATTCTCCATTGCAGAGGAAGAAAAAGAGAGACAGAGCTCGTTATGAAAAAAAAAAAAAACTCATTTTGAAAAGTTCATTCTATGAGGCATTTCATGAATTCTTAAAAGCTTGTTATAGAAAGTTCACTCTGAAAAAATCATTTTATAAGAAAGTTTCTTCCCAAAATTTTGTTCTAAAAAGCTTATAGAATGCATTTCATGTGTTATAAAAAAATTGTTCCAAAAATTCAACTCCGAAAATTATATTCCAAAAATCGTGTTCTGAAAATTCTGGAAAACTTGTGGAAGATTTCTGGAACAAGTAATCCAGGAGTCACTTTTAGTAGGAGTAAAATGGCCATTTTAAAACACATGGGGTGAAGTTAGAAACTATGGGGTTCGGAAAAGAAAAATCTCATAACAGCGCTAATCAATGGGGCCAACAACATTGCTATTTTCACTCTCTGTTTTTCCAAACCCACCGGTGTTTGTTTGTTCCTTTTCATTTTCAAAAAGTATCTCCCGAAAAAAAAAACATTTTTGCATGTGTTAGTTGAAATACTCTCAATTAGTCAACGGAAATGTGTAAATGATAATATTTGATTATCAAAAAAAGAAAAAAAAAACCACAAATTCTATTTCTCTTGAAGGATTTGTTAATTTTTAACTTGTTCATATACTCTTTTACGTGACTTTTTCTTCTTTTGTGTATATGAATTTAGTTATCTCTTGTACTTAGGTCGTCTTTAAGATTTTCTTTTTGGGTGATAAAAAAATAACAATTTTCAAAAGCAAATTGTCACTGTTAATGGATTTAGGCCCGTTTTACAGTTTTTGGCCCAAACATCTAAGGTGCATTATTCCATATATTTTACTTCCTGCACTCCCACAAATGAATACAGAAAACTTTTCATAACTTGTGGAATAAGATTCGCAAATGAATTTTTGGAACCAGATTTTTTGAAATAGAATTTTCAGAATGCATGACCTTCATTATGGAATAGGTTTTCTGTAATAGCGTTTCCAGAATAAAATTTTCAAAATACATATAATATAAGGTCTTTTGAAATGAACTTTTCAGAACATTAATATATTTTGGAAAGAGTTTTCTGAAATATATAAAATACATTCTGTAAAAACAAATCAAAAAGAATTCTTTTTCACATTTTCTTCTTCTTCCTCAAGCAACATTTTTCCCTCTTCTCCTTCATTTGTAGCAGCAGTAATAATGATGGAAGTGACAATAGCAACAGCAACAATATTTGTGTAGTGCAGTCGAGGATGTTAGAATCTTTTTCTATTTACAGATTGCAGAATTACTAATTAATTAACCTATATTTGATTCAAAAACATGTAATCCACGATAGTAATAAAAATATTTTGAGACAAGCATTTCGAATCTTAAAAAAGTATTCATTATTCGAAATGCATGTTCCGGAAAATAAAGAAAATTAAATAAAGTAAGGAATATTAATTTATGAGAAAAATATGTAGTTGAGGAAGTAAGGGTTAAGGCAGTCATCGAAATTGGTCCCACACCGAGAGGTCAATCCCTGTGTAAAATGTTTGATTAACTAAATTTAGTTCTTTTTAAAAATTTAGTAATTTTTTAATATGATTAAATGGTGAATTATTGAAAGGGTAACCATGGTAGAAACTTGATATAATATATAATGAGATGTTTTTAAAATATTTTATTTCTTAATATAATTTTTAGTCTATATAATATTATTTTATATTTTTTTCCTCAACTTTAACGCAAAACTAAAATTTGTCTCTGTCCAAAACTTTAATACATTACAGTTCATAAACTTTAAAAATAAATTAATATAGTTTTTTAGACTCAATTACATTAAATTTTGTTCATGTGTCAAACAAGTTTCATGTTAGCATTTGAGTAATTTATACTGTTTCATACATTTCTGTTTCATTCTAATCTCAAAAACGTGTTTGACACATTAAAACAATGTAACATAATTGTAATTGAGTTAAAATAATCATGTTCATTGATTTTAAAATAAATTAAGACATGTTAAATTTAATAAATACATTAGTGTTAATCTATAACAATATATAAAGATAATTATCTTTTGTGTCCACATTTTAAAATATCAATTTTATCCTTTAAAATATAATTATTTATTATATTTTTAAAAATTGACCATTATTTTTACAAACTTTTTTATAGAATTGTCTATCTCTGCTCTTCTCTTTTTCTCTATTTATCAACAGTTATTCTCTCATATTTTCTAATATATTTCACTTTATTTTTAATAAATATAATTTTATTTTATATATTTAACTTAATAACATTACATTATCATCACCTACTAATATAATATAATGTATATTTAAAAAAATGCATACACACAGACACGACAACGTCTATGTGTACGCTAATAATATATAATAATAATAATATATAATAATAATAATAATAATAACAATAAAATTTTAACTTAACAACTAATTTGTATAATTAGAATAACCTGCAGTTCAAGGAACTACATGACCATTCAAAATAAAAGTAAATGTTTCTTTTTTCTTATTCTTTATTTCTTAATTTAAACCGTAAACTACATTTTTAATAAAGATAATAATATTTTAATTCAAATTTTTTATTTATTTTTAACTTACCATTTTGATCATTGTCAGATCATCATATCACATCAATACAAGAAAAATCAAAATAGATAATTGAAGGATAATTACGGTGACTAATTAAAAAAGAGTCAAAAAATAATTATTCAAAAAATAATTATAATTCATGTACTTAGAATTTCACTAGACTTAAAAATCTTTGAAAATGAGCTTAAAACAAATTTTCACCATCAACAATGCTTATTATAATTTTCTCCATTACATTATAGGCTCATACACTCTCTGCAATAGAAAAACATCAACATAAGATAACATAAAGACCAAACTAAATTCTCAGGTCAAGAACTGTACCATTCTCTCTCACTAACAAACCTAAGAATAAAAGCTTCAGAAACATTAAAACCCTGAAAACAACACCTACAGTTCATGCCATAGCTTCCTCTTCTTAGCTCCTTTTGCTTGGCTTCAATCTGCTACATACACATGCACCCTTTTATGTTAATATCTATCTATCTATATCTATATACTAACGAAAGGAAGGATAATTCTTACTTGTTCTGTGTAGGATTTGGTATTGGTTTTGGTATCGATTTAAGACTAGCAGCTACCACACGCTTCTGAGTTATTTTGTGTCCTTCTTTTTGCAGAAAGAGTGCATGAAAATGAGATTGGGAAATAAAGGGTGTAGAAGGGTATGACCTAGCTTCGGACATTACCCCAAATGAAAGGATCACTGTCATGCCAAAGATAATTGCAATCACTGATCTGCATAAGGACTTCATCGTCTTTGCTCATGTGTTTTTCTTCTTCACTTGTGTTGTCTATATATATTATAACTCATCACATGCATGCAATGATCTTGCTATATAAAATAATGTGAAAATATCTGTACTAGTTACACTTTTATTCGATCATAATTATATATACATGAAGTATTATAAATGATATTAAATATATTTTTAGTTTATAAACTTAAAAAAAAATTAAAATTTATAGTTTGATAAAACTTTAAATATATATATATATATATATATATATATATATTCTTTTTGTGAAATGTTTTAATTATGTTAAATGATATTTTAGACTAACATTCAAATTGTTTAAATCCTTTTATATGATTTAACTCAAATGTAATCTTAGAATATTATTTAACACAAAAAAATTAACGTTCTTGTGTTAAAAAAATTATATCTATTCATTTTTTAAATTTTTAGATTAAAATATATCAAATTTAAGACAAGAAAAAAAATTATAATTTTGTATATAATTTTGGGACTTAAAAATATTTAGTCCTTTTAAATATCATATAAGTTCTTGTTCATGATGAGGATATAAAACAATTTCTCACTTAGTTTTTCTTAATTAATTTTTCTTAATTAAGTTAAACTTATGACAAAATTTACTATTGAAACATATAATGGGATGCTGTATTAGAAAGAGAAAAAAATGTCTTAAATGAAAAAGGCTATTAGCAAAATATTTTAAGTATTCATATTGAGTTCTCTATAAAATTTATAAATTCAAGTTTATTTATTGTAATAAACTTATGTCAAAATGATTTTTTGTTGTTGTGAAAATACTTAAATCTGCACTATATAGGAAGACACTTAATATTAATATCAGACAGGATTATCTAACATTAACATGTTGTTAACTATATCTATAATTTTTCTGGCTAGGTGGACTGCACTAAATTTAGAAATGCAGCAAGGGTTGCGGAGTCATGTGGGGAATTATTGTTTCACTAATTAAGATTACGAATCCCAAAGCTACATCAGTGTGAGATTAGCTTTAATGCTGAATTTATTTTTTCTCAAGTTTCACTTTCACATGATGGTAGGGTTTCCAAGCTTTGGATTCCTCTAATGAATATTTCAGAGGATTCAAATTGCAATAAACAGATCAATTATACTGTTCCTCAAATTCAAACCAAGGGAGGGAAAAAAAAAGTCAATTTTTTTGTCTCTATTTTATTTAATATATAATTTTGGTTCTCTATTTAAAATAGGAGTAATAATATTTTGATTATTAAATTTTGATAATTTTTTCTTACAGCATGAGGTGACATCTTCTAAGTATTAAGAATGATAAAATAAAAAAATAGAAAACCACTTAAAAAATGACATCTAAAGTTATAAGAAAAAATTATTAAAATTTAGTAGTAAAAAAAGGCTTTTGATCTTATGTTAAAAAAGTGTAATTTTGGTCCAATCTTGCATATATTTTAGTTATTTTATTTTGATTAAACTTATCGTATTCATTTTAATAAAAATATATCAATGAATATAAATATAAATGTGAGAAATAAAAATTATGTGGATAAATTTGTGAGTTAGATCAAACTTGTTAATATTTTTTCTCTGTTTTAAAATTGATCCAAAGTTAAATTACACAAAAATAGGAGAGAAAAATTGTATTTAAGAAAAATAAAAAATAGCTTCGGTTTAAAAGATTAGAAATTTTATATTTTTAGGAGATAATGATTAATCATTACGGTTCTTTTATTAGAATATTCGGTAAAGATTCTTAAAACAATGTATCTCGATCGACAATTGATTTGGAATATGGAAAATAGAAGGAGCAGAGATATCAAAGAAAAAAAACTTTAATTAATACTCTTCGTTAGCACTTAAAACCACTACTAGCAACACAAGGAATATAGTTATATATAGTTAATAATATACTAATTTCCTATAGAACCAAAAATAAATCATTGACACATTTTTCTAAGAACATGCTAGTAGGAACTTGTTTTTCCTTTTTTCATAGAAAAAAAAAATAATTCTAATAACATTTTTATTACATTAATTTCACAGCTTCTTCTATTCTGGATGCAACAAGTTTCTTGATGCATTCCAAAACCTTCAAACTTTTCATCACCGTCAGATGCAACCAAAATTTTGATATTTATTGTTCACTTTTGCAATCATTGTTGTTAGTGCACCAATGTACCTGTTTACACATTAAACAAACAGTTCAATATTCTCACTAGCTTGTTCTTATCTATTTGCATTGATCTGCACAACAACACAAAAATCTATGAACAGATGAATTCAGAAGCTAATCTGAATTTCTAAGAGCAATTTTACTTTCTAAACTGCAAAAATGCACTTTACAAGGGTCAGATTCTTTCTCTTGCAACACCATGCAACAGTGTCAAGAGTCGTTTCTTCTTTTGTCATGATATCATAGTAAAATTTGGCTTGTAACTTACGAATTTTCAAGAATAATATGAACTTCTTGTGGATACAAGATCATCAATGTTCTGAAAGTTATAAGTTGAAACTTTCTTCTTCTGTCCCCTCAACATAACCTCAACTTCTACGTTAAACATTGAACAAACAGGTCGATGGTCGGAGAACTTAAATTCCTTGCGAACGTATGAAAGTTGATGGATTCCTCTTCCATGCCACAAGATTCTGTCGCACCTGCAATATTCTCAATTATTCAGATTCGAAAGAAAGAGAGTGAATACACAATTTGGTTCCAAAAGTTCCTGAAAGATTATACAATGACAGTGTAATTACAATCCATTAAGCATAACAAGTTCATTGACTTTCATCATAATAACTCGAAAAGTCATGCAAACAGTGATGTTTGATTGGTAGACAATCAATTTGGACCCGAATCTTCATAATACATCAATGGATTTTGATGTTTTAAAATATATTAAAAGCATTTTTAATTATTAACATCGGTGTATTTTGAAAGCTTAGCAGAAGAACAGTACCAAAAAACAGCAGATAATCTGAACTCGTTGACAGTGTCATTAGTTAAACTATTTAGTTTCTTACACAAATTGGTAATCATTTGCAAGTTATAACAATTTTGGTAGGGTGAAACTGTTAGCTAGTTGATGATTTCAAAGACAAATTAATGCAAGTAACATTGTTCAAGGACCAAGTTTAAGGTTTATTAGAAGAAAATATCTTAATTTCTTCAAACTGAGACATACCAAGCTGGAGTTCTCCTTTTGTTCTTTGAAACTTTTACACCTTCAACATAGTAAGTGTCTGAGTTAAAGGCATATTTGTAAGTTGGTGCAAAGTAGATTTTTCCTTCTTTCCACCCCTTGAATACACGACCTGCTTCCCTTTCCATTTTAAGCTGCGAAAAGAGAAAATTGTACAATGCATAATAATCAGAAATGTAACTAGAACTCAGAGATGCACCCAAATGGAACTCCACTTAAATTTTCAGAAGATTATGTGTATATCAATATGAATATCTTCCATTTCATGGTTCATATAAATGAAAACCATAAAAACTAATCACCCAAATGCTCAACAGCAATGACAAATCATAGTCAAATCAGCACAACATTCTTAGGCAAAAGAAACTACCTGATCCTTGTTAAAAAGTGCAGGCCAGTCCTTCCTTTCCACAAGCCTTTTTGCATCATCATGGCTCAAAGAGATTCTGTAATTCAAGTCCCCAAACCAAATGATTCGGCTGGAGAAAACATTTCCCACATAATCAGAAAATTTGGGACCAATGATATGAAAATTTCTCAATGTCATTAAGCACTTGAGAAATTTCTGTCTTAAAACTTAGTTTCAAAAGATGCTCACTCATGATCTAAGATTCTGTCAGGCATTCTACTATGTGGTGTCTTGCAAATCCTTGGAAACTGAGTGTTCTTCAGAATCTCTATGACATCAAGATTCCTGCGAAGTTCATCACCCTCTTTCTCTCCAGATGCTAAATGACTACAGATAAAGCAAAAACTTGTCTGATAAAAAGACATGCTCACTGATATACACCCCTGCAGCCACAAAACAAGCATTGTAATGTAGATAGTAACTGCAACTTTTTGTATGAGTTTTAGTTAAATGAAATAGAATCAATCAAGCTTCTTAAGACTACCTTGTTGCCAAGACAACCCATGATCCCGCGGCTAGTGCAACATACTCTCAGATGACCAACATACTGAACAAGTTCTCTCTTCATCCAGACACTTACAAAGATTCCAACCATTTGTTTGCATGTAACAAGACTGTATTTCATCTGGCTAGTAGCTAAGGCAACAGGAATTGGAAAATTTTCGTCCTCCTCTTCGGTTGAAGAGTCGTCCGAATTGAAGTTCGATTCTTGACAGCGAAAACAGAAATCCTTAGCAGCCTTCCTTTCCATTTCAAGAACACAGTTACAACTTTTTAGCCTCTTTCCATTTATTTTCTTGAAAGTTTTCTTAATCTTCTTCAGAGAAGGCTTTTGGAAGAACAGTGGTCCGCCAAAAGATGCAGTTTGTTTTAGTCCGTTCAAAGCCAAATCTGAAGGACCATTGAGTGATTGATTGATTAAAGCAAGCCATTTTGCAGCAGGTTCATTGTCCTCTAATACCAGCACATTTCCAGCATTTAAAGGGACAATCTCCTGAAAGCTGAAAAATTAGATAAAGATATATTATACTGTGAATTAGAGTGAGGTTGTTTGAGACTATTTTTTCTTAAAACGCTTCTTTGTTTGCTAATATAAAATAAAACCACTTTTGGAAAATGTTCACATCATTAATACAAGCTTTTAGATTATTTTGAAGAGCTAGAATGAGTAGCTTACTAAAAAATCTCTTAAAAGAAGATTGTTTTTTATACAATCTAAAAATCACTTTTTTCCCTTTTAGTTCAGCAAAGTTGTAAAGCAGAAATCTCCTATTAGACTACCTTTCTGCCTAACAAAGCGCTCCCCAATATTCAAAGCATTTTTATGGCTCAAGCAGACAACACCACATGCACCAACTATATTGGCATATGGCAAATGGTGCAAATAATTCATTTCATGACAAGACTGAAAGGTCAAAAGTTAAAATCCAAAACGATAAATGACCTTCTTTGATGATTAACTAAAAAATTTTATTCATTGATTAAAATCAGAACTATGAGATAGATAGATAGATACATAGATAGATATAGAGAAAGAGAGAGAGCATACCCCAAAACATACATATCAGGTTCATTTCGAACCTGAAGAAAATCACTCAGATCAAGGTTCATAGTGGGGCATTGCCCTCCCACATTCCATGTTGCTGCAAAAACTCTGATATACAAATAGCTACAATCATTAATTTGGTCACAAAATATTGTACTTTATTCATAAAACAAAAGAAAAAATCAATTCTTGATATGAATATACCTGAGATTTTGAACTGCTTCAGTAGAAGACATGGAAGGTTCTGAGCCTCGATTTTCAATGGATGGATCAGAAAGTGCATCTACAAGGAAAGTAAGAGATTGGCCTAAGTAATCATAACAAGATGAACCTCTACAATGGTGTTTCTGAAACATGTGAAGGGTGAGATTCTATTGCTCTTAACATCATCCTCTAGAACTGAGGGACTGTACACACAGTAAAAGTTGAGATAAGGATAGTTTGTACTTTAATATATTCTCAAATTTGGAACAAACCAGTAGATGCTCGAATTATTACCGTTAACAAGTCAATGAAGCCATAACAACTTCTAATCTGTTTTATTTTATTTATCAATTCTAAAAAATATCCTTGTCAAAAGGGAAAATGGAAAGATAAGCTCTAACAACCACTGGTAATACATAGGAACATATTTCTAAGCAGAAAAGGTATATATGCCTTTCTCAATGCCCACTTATTTTCTCTCAACAGTGAGAAAGAATATTTTGTGCCAAGATGAAACAGTGAAAAGGAAATGGAATCCATTCAACTTGCTTCATTTATTTCACCACCTGAAACACAGGTACATGAAGACATTCTTATGAATTTACATTAAAAAAACTTAGGATGTTCCCCCATAACCACTCTGAATTTTCAGTTATCAGTTAGGCCAGCTCATCTTCTGATCTTTACAACTAAGATGGATTTTTATAAACATCGTGCTTGTACAAAAGATGGAAGAAGAAAAAAAAGGGCTTAAGTCAAAGGGAAATAAAGAAGTAATATATATTCTCTTAAACAGAAAAGTAGTGATTCCAATAAATATTCTCTTTAATGGGATAGTAGTGATTCCACCTTTTCAGGGAAGACAGCATATTGATGTATGATATCTCCAACACAATAACCAACAGAAATTAACAATGTCTGTGTCCAAACACCCATAATTCAAAAATATTATTCGATCTTTTTGACATCTTCGTTCGTAAACATGACCAGAATGTTGTGTAATGCTGCCAATCTCTGTCTGGTTAAAAACAGAGTGAATTTCAGTAGAACTCACCAAGGGAATAACTTGAACCTCTCTCCATTGTTCTTCCATTTCTCTCTCGCATGGCCAAAACTTTCCACAGAAATGACTGAAATCACATTCAAGGGATTAATTGGCAAAAGAAAAAAAGAGTAAACATTTAATCAAGTTATTGAAATAAGCATGAACATTGCATAACCAATACACACTCAGTCACATGACTCGAGAGATTCCAGAGTGGCATCCATTAAATATCTTCATGAATGTGAATAAGAGACACAAACAAACCCAAAAAAAAATTAAACTGAAGACAAAATAAACAATATTTTCAAGAAAAGAAAGAGAGAGAAAGAAAGAAAGAAATAAACCTGTTTTTTCCTCTGCTGATTGCTTCGTATGATATCTGAAACTGTTTCTTCTTGTCTATTCTCAAATTCGTTGTCCATCTAAATTCCCATGGGATCACACGAAATTAATCAACACCCATTGCATGATTATTAAACCATTCACAAGAAAATAAGCATCTCAAAGCATTCACACCAAACAAACTCAGATTATTGAAATACATGGGGTATGACCCAAATTGGAAAAGAATGAATTCACAAATGCCCAAAAACGTTAAGAAGTGCAGCAAGTATCAATTCTCAGCCATGAACCCAAAATCCGACAAATCAGAACAGTATCACACAAAAATGGCATTCACTGAAGAAGAAGATCTCAGTCATTTAGAGAAACATTGCCACCCCTTAAAAGGGGTATAAATTCGAAATGTGATCCTTGCAGAAGTCAACTTCTCATGCAATGCCCTTGAAGCATCAATTATCCAACAGGGTATTCCCGGAGAAGGAATATAAACTGAGAAAGGAAGAAAAAAAGGAACCTGAACAATCGTTGTGAAACTGAGAACTCTTACTCTGGTCTGCAACAAAAGGGTCCAAAGTTTCTGTTGCAAAGAAGCATAAAACTTGACATATATACCAAACAAATATTTGATGGTTTCCAAAAGGATAGAAGAGGGGACAAAGAAATAGGAATAGGTGGAAATAGGGAGTAGGGTCCTCCCTACTCAAGAAATTGGAATGAAAAATTCAGAAACAATAAATAGAAAAGAGATAAAAGGGAAACAGTCAAAAGGGAGAATGGAATAGAATCTCATGTGCCCCCTTCATTGAGATATATTATTATTTTTTGAGGTGTGTGGCAAAGGCTATGATTCGTCGGTTTGTTCTTTGTTTTACTCTATTGGAAAACCCAAAAGGGGTTGTTTTCAAGAACCAACGAAAAAAGGCATTTGTTTTAGCTTCAATGCTGAGAATTGTCTTCGAAGTTTGAACCTCGTCCTTTGTACTAGTTTGAACGTTAAGGTTAGAAAGAAAGAAAAAAAAAAAAAGTTACTTTCTTTCTTGTGTGTGTGATCTTAGTCCATGGAGAGAGAAAGTAACCAACCCCACGTGTGTGCCTGCAAATAAAATCACAATAGTTGGCTGTGCCATGTTTCCTATGAATGTGACACCAAAAGGTACCTTCTGCCTTGTGTTAAGGAATGGCTTTTGTATCACATTAAAAATACAAAATGCAAGTTTTTTTTTTTTCAAAAATTATCATTATTGATTTTTCATTATGATAATTATGATAAATGCTCAAATAGTAGGTTTATAAAAAAGATAAGACAAGGATGAAGTTATTCTAAGAGTGATTATAACATCAGGTATTGATTGACATTTGCAAATTATATCAGTTATATAAAAAAATTATTAAAATAAAAAACATAAAAAACCACATCATACTAATAATAAAGTAATATAAAAGCGGAGAAACCTACACTTTACAATACATAGATGATAACAGTTATGAAAAAAAATCCAAAACTAATAATTGTAGACATGACATTATATTACTAGTCCTGCTCTCTATTTTACACATCCAAACATGATATTATTTTATTTTTAATGGTTCTAGTTTATAGCTAATGTACATCAAGATATTTTAAGAATGTTTTGTTTGTTATATTTTTTCATTTAATAATTTTTTTAGATATTAAAATTTTATTAATTGTATTGTAGAACATTTTACGGATCAGAAACCTTGATTTTTATGATCCAATTGGTTGAATCTCTCCAATTGATTAATGTAACACAATTTAAGAAGATAATTTTTTCATTGCTAGTTTATTTTTTATTCTTCATCATAATTTTGAAGATACAAAAATTTCATACCCTTTTATGGATTTCCTTTTCAAACTATTTTTTTAAGTTTTAGATTAATTATACATTTTTGTACATGGTTGTTTGGTTCAATGGAGAATCATAAAATGGATACAAGGGAAAGGAAAAGTTTAGAAACAAATGGGTTGATGTACTTTTAACCGGGGATGAATTAAGTATTTTGAAACGCTTCTATAAGCTTATTTCGTAACTTTGTTTGAAATATTCTCTCAAAAGAAAATTCAGAAACATTCTTAAGAAACTCGAATCCTAAAGATGATGGAATGTGAAATCCCCTGTGGATATAGTTTAGTAGTAATGCACATGAGTTTAAGTAGGACAATGATACTATGACTCTTATTTTTTGACTCATATCCTTTATTTCCTGATGTGGCTATATTCATCAATGGTCTACAGTAGTAGTCGTTAATATGAGTCATATATTTTTTCAAAAAAAAAAGATAATAGTACATTAATCAATTAATCAATATTCTATACTAAATCACGTCAGGAATAAATGTTATAAGTCAAAAAATAGAAGTCATAGTATAATTTTGCTTTTAAGCAAGGTTTGACCAATAATATGTCCTTCCAAAATGCAACACAATTGATATGTAATTGATGATTAAACTCAAATATATGCACTAAAAATATGTAACCAAAACACAATAAACAACATATGTTGGCTTATATAAGAATATCAATCCAATTGATATAATCTTCGTCAATTCAATTACCTACAATTCAAATTAGATCAATTATTAATTAAAAAAATCAGAGAGGGATAAATATTTAAAATAAAGAATGAGAAATATTTATATGGGTTTACTATATATTACTCGGGAATTATATATAGTCTTCAATCAACCTAAATGATAGTTATTTTCGTAATTATTGTGTTCACACAAAGTTGTTAGGGGAAAAAATGTTAATGCTCACATACACTAAAATACTAAACATCAACAAACTTATTTATCCAAAAAGAAAAGAACCTAAGACACCGAAAAACAACAATGATTAATAGTACAAGTAAAAAGGAATACAATGAAAGTAATGAAAGTAAGTACAATGAGTGAGAATCAACGAAACAAGTACAAGATACTCATCTGTGAAAAGATAGAGTACATCTTCTTCTTCCATGTACTTTATTTGACAAAGAAATTTTAATAAAACAAATAAGAAGGAAATTGAAAATAACCCTATGTACTTGTTTATTTCATAAGGGGAAAAGAAAGACAACTTTGTGCACACATCATAATTAGTCTACCTAAGAATACCAATGCACGATTAAATAGATGGACACACTAATACAAGATAAGAATTTACCTTAATGCAAAAGCACATTGATGGAGCATAATTAAACATTGGTGATGCCAAAGAGAAAAAGGACGAAAATTAGGGCAACTTCTTGATTAAACTCTTAATGTACTTTGGTCAAATAGCAAAAGTGTAGGACTTGGACAAGGAACAAGAAAAGCTAGAGGGGTGTAGGAGAATACCTAAGGAGGTTTTTTGCTATATTTTTGTATATATCTTGTTCATAGATTAGAGTATCTCAAATACTTTAATATAAATCTTTATTATAAAAAAGACAAACGCTTTAAAATATAAATAAATAAAATTTGTTTAATTATATAAAGTATCAGTTACATGGTGGTTTCAAATATTTTATTAGTTATTGTTGATTGAATAAATTCAAATCATTAAAACTTGATAAAGTTATTTCATTAATAACTACTTAAATGTAATATAACTAAAAAAACATTCAGATCACATGTAACAGTGAAGATTTGAATTTATAATTAATACCGTAGTTGACATATTATAACTTTACTATTTTTTTCGTCTTTTATATTAGCATTGCTTTGTGAATATCATGATTTCTACAATTTCTATCAAAAGATATTGTGGAATAAATTTATAGCCATTTTTTTGTATTTAAATTGTTGACAAGTAAACTTTAAACTTAATTCAACCCTAAAATTAGTTTATAAAAAGAAGTTTGCATCTACTTATATACTGTAAAATCATTCTATCTCTAATTGATGTGAGATCTCCAACACACCCTCTCACGTCAAGACATACATTTCAAACGTGGAACTAGACTGTAATGAGTGATTCGATAGCGACCTGATTGCGGGTGGAACAATATATCCAACAAACAACAAATCTCGCTGGGATAAACTTTAACCCATGACTCTTACAATGTTAAGAAGTGGACTTTAAGTCTAATTTAACCCTACAAATTTGACTTATAAAGCCTTTAGCTGCCAAATACGTTTTTGTGTGTTCCTAGGTTCATCCTTAATATCACAGAAATCAAATAAAAGAGTATTGTTTCTCGTTCGTCCACAAAAGCAGAATATCATTACTGCTTGTGAAATTCAATGGTTACAATATCTTCTCCACGATCTCCAGGTTCAAGCCAATACCATTGTTGTCTTGTGACAATAAGTCAACACGTCACATAGTCCATAACCCAAGTTTTCACGAGCGCACAAAGCATATCGAGATTGATTGTCATGTGGGACAGAAGATACAAGAAAAATCTCTTGATCCAATTACCCATTTGATCAAAAGAACAACTTGCTGATATTTTCATTAAAGATCTTTATCGTCTTCAATTCAAATCAATAATCTCCAAGCTTTGATCGATGAACATGCATCATCCAACTTGAGGACAAACTATTAGGTTCATTTATTCAGTTATATGTTTTGATTACTTGCTTTCAATAGTAATCTCTATTTTGTTTTTCAATAGTAATCTCTATTTTGTTTTAGGGTTTTGGAATTCTATTTAAGATAGACATTCCCCTCTTATGATTGTTTATAATATAAAAATAAATCAATAACAATCGGTACCTTTAAAAAAACACCATACAAACCAATTTTATAAGATTAAATTAGACTTAAAATTTAATACTTTTAACATATATATATTTTTGTTATTAATCAAGTTGGTACAATTATTACATTATTAACCTAACTTTTTATTTCACTTTCCTTTGTCTTATTATTTGTGCTTCCTGACAGATGTTGAAGTGTAGAAGGTGGAAAAAATAAAAGTAATTAAGTTTACGTAATAGCAAGAATCATTCTTTTAACTCTCAACAATCATGAGAATAGAAAAATGCATTAGTCTTCAAGGAAGAGAAATGGATATTTCTTAAGAAACTTTCATGACAACCTTTGTAAAAAGTAATCATGGTTCCTAAGGAAATAATCAAGAGCAGCATCATGCATATGGATTGAGAGATGTCTATTGGAATATTTATGAATAAGATTGTTTTGAATTATGTTTAAGACAACTAATTCGTATTTATTAAGGAAGGTAATTAACTAATATAGTTAATAATATCAATTTGTATATAATTTATAATGTTTTCAAAATTATCCTTATATAATAAAGAAAGAACGAGGCCATTCATGACTTTTATCTATGAAATAAAAGAAGAATATTTTGATGAAATACAGTGTCTTATTATTATATATGGAGGAAAAGTATGGCACATAGTTTCAATTTGATTAATATTAGAAAACACGTAGTTTCACGAATTTTGAAGAGAAATGGTCCATTGAGAAATAAATAAGGTACATGGGAAAAGAGTGGAAAAGTGGTCCTCAAATCTAATTCCATGAATGAAGATTGCCCTTAAGCAAAATGTTAAAAAAAGCTCAAAACCCTAGAAAAGCAAAGAGCCTCTTCCAAATTAATGGATGACTCAACACAGTCAAGGTCAAACGGGTCTCCACATGATGGGGGCCACTTTCAAAGTTGATAAATCAATGTTGCTGCTTATCAAATCTTTTTTTTTTTACAAATTCAAATCTTAATCTCACAAAATAAAAGATTCCTTAAGAAATTAATATCTTTCACACATAAAAAAATTAAGAAAAACTTCTCATATGTTTAGGAGACACGGTTGATTATGATAAAATTTGATTATCTATAACAATATATAAAGAAATTCTTTCTTTTGTGTTCATATTTTAAAATATCAATTTTACTCTTTAAAATATAATTATTTATTAATTGTTTGAAAATTGACTATTACTTTTAAAGTTTTTTATGAAATCGTCTATCGTTGTTTCTTTTTCTTTTCTATTTATCAACAATTATTCTCTTATCTTTTCTGATATATTTCACTTTTTTCTTAATAAATATAATTTTATTTTATATATTAACTTAATAAGATTACATTATCATCATTTACTAATATAATATCACGCATATTTAAAAAATGTGTAAACACAGGCGCAATAGTGCGTATATGTTTACGCTAGTAATAATAAACACTTTTCAAATTTGTAATATGCATGGACTTAATGCATAATTTTTTGAATTTTATATATATATATATATATATATATATATATATATATATATATATATATATATTAAAGACAATGAATAAATACAATGAAATTATTTTCATTACTAATATAACTTTAGGGTTTTAATGGTGATCACAAGAAGTCATGTAGTAACAATGCTAAAAAATGAGTTAAAAGGACATACTATGATATAGATGAATTATACTATTCATCCACCATTAGAGAGAGAGAGAGAGAGAGAGAGAGAGTGAAAAGTGAGGGTAGTTATAAAGGTGGTGAAGTAGAGTAGTATGGTCCCGAAAGATGATTATGGTGATGATATATAAAGTATGGATCCATGCATGCTCTTTTAGAAAAGTGTCTCTAACTTTTGTGGTACTACGCCACTCTGCAAAGAGACGAAGCCAGCTTAGAATAACACAAATATGGCGGCAGTTTTGTTCATTGAAAAAGCACATCATTCTCCCCAAAATAGAGGGTTACCATTTGCTTTTCAAGTGGCACAGTGGGGTCACTTCACCACCATTTCACAGACACACTCCTTGGTATTCCTCTTTTCATGCTCAAACACCTCATATCAAGATCTTCTTCACATCCAAGGATTTCATCACTTTCATCTTTCTTCTTCCAATTATTTTACAATTCTAACTAATGTCTTATGAGTATTTGTTCCTTTTTCAGTGTTTCTTCACATAGAGTGTTTTCGTTTATTTATCAGAAGTAATTTTGTCTATTTTACTGTATTATTTAAGAACTAATAATTATTTGGTATTTTGGAAGTTCTATATTGATTAGAGATAAGATAAATCAAAAGTATACAAACTTCACTTTACAAATAAGTTAATTTTGTGGGGTTAAGTTAGATTTAGAGTTCACTTCTTAAAATGTTATCAGATCATGAGTTATAGTCTATTCTAGTAAAATTTAATACTTGTTAGGTTTATTATTTCACATGTTATCGAACTTATTTCACATATTATTGAGTTGTTATCGAACTCATTAATGTCTAGTCTTAAGCTTGATACGTATGTAACTTCAGTGTGAGTAGGTGTGTTGCAAGTCACACATTTACTAAAGATAAAGTCAATTTAAAGTATATATGTAAGTCTAAAATTGAGTTAGACTTAAAATCTATTTCTTAACAAATATATAAAAAAAAACTTTATGTATATAATAGACAGATGAAGTAAAGAAAATAAAACTTGTGATTTCATTCACAAATATTTTGAAAAATCAATCAATACTTCTATAATACTTTTTATAGGTTAAATATGTTTTTTAAGTTTCTTTTTTAAATTACTTTTATTCCTACTATTTTTTTAATTTTATCCCTATAATATAAAATATGAAATAATTTATTTAAATTCATATAAAATGTGCATATCTTGAATTATGATTTTCTTGTATACAATTATATTTTTATCTTAATTCTTGATAACTTTTCTTTCTAATATTTGTATTTTTGTCACAGTTGTATTTGATGCATTAGCAAACAATATTTTCAGTAATGTGTATCAAGTTTTATCATCATCATCATCAATATCAATCATCAAACAGTACCAGTATCATGAAGAATTAATATAATTACTTAAAATAGTAACTAATTAATACATTTGGTGAGAAAAATCTTAAAACATTAGAGTTCATGCATAAACTTGATGATAGAATATTTAGTATTGTAAATTTATCAAACACAAATATATTTAATATTCTTAAAATTAAAAACTACCTAGATGGCATCAACAGTGACCCAAATTGAGACAAGTTGTGTCTGTTTTCCCTTCTCATCCGGATCATGCTATGGAGATTAACAAAAACCTAGAACACATTAACAGTAACAGTGGCATATGTTTCAGCATGTTATAAATCTATTATCATATATTTTATGCCAAGTGTGTGGTTGGTGTGTGGCACTATATGAACTCCTACTTTACTACATTCCAATTAATATCACTGTTTTCATCCATCATCATACCATCATACACGCAAAATTAACAATAAAATAAAGCAAACCTATTTGATTCATGATGTCATCTCATTCATTATTCAAACACAATTCTAAATTGGAATATCAAGTTGTCATTTGTCAAAATATGATGTAACCTACTTTTCAATGCTATTTATACAGTAAAATAAAACTTAAACAAGTTTTGAAGCATCAAAAAGTTATTTCAAATGAGTTCCAATGAAAAGTTGTTCGTACTTTTAAGTATTATTATTCAATAACTTTTTAATCCAAGGTTTTTGTTAACTAATTAATTTTTGTATTAACATTTTGACATGGTCTTTAGCATCCCTAACATTAAATAGACAATTTACGTCTGCGATTTTACGTCTGACCAACCAGAATTAAACATAAAAAATGACTGGTGACAAACTTGTAAATAAATTATCAATTTTTACGTCTGATGCGCTATAGTCAGATGTAACGTCTGATTTCTCATGTCAGACATAAATTTACATCTGACGGGACTTGTCAGACGTAAATTTACCTCTGATTAGTGCCAGTCAGACGTAAATTTACATTTGACTACAGCGCGTCAGACATAAAAATTGAAACTTAAATCCCTAATCTTCTTCTCCGCAGCATCGCGACTACGCAAGATGAGAACGCTTTTCAAACTGCATCGGTGGAGATTAATTGTTGAAAGGTTAGTTTCTCTCTTAATTCTTCCTCTCTTAATTCCGTTTTGGTGCACCCCATTCTTGAAAATCCTAATTTTCCGCAAATTTTGGTGGAGGCAGCGGCAACAGGAATTGCACAACGGAGGAACTGTAGTGGTGACGGTCGAGGTGCGGTGGTGGCTGTTTGGTTGAAGTGTCGCGGCAGAGAACTCTACAGCGGCGACAACAGCGACGAGGGACTGTGAATTTATGTTTGTTCTCTTGGGTCAAACGTAAATTTACGTCCGATTTGTAGTCAGACGTAAATTTACGACTAGCGTTACTACATCTGACCTATACCAGACGAGAAAAGTCAAAAACGCCAAACGTAAAAAATCTTTTTTTTCTATTAGTGCATGTTAATATGGCATGACACCAACATTGATTAAGCAATGTAGTAGATATATCAACACATTAAGGGAAAGATAAAAAAAAATTATCTCAAAAAAAGTAATATATATATATATATATATATATATATATATATATATATATATATATATAATATTCATAAGCATAACATTTTTTATTAGATACATTTCTCAAATTTTATACGGTTTAAAAACAATTTAATCCATAAAATAATTAATATACTTCTTTTCGATTTAAACATTTTTTTTATATCTGATAAACAAATTACATAATTTATTTCTAGTGGTTAATATTTGTTTTATTTTTGACCCTCATTAAATAATAAACAATTCGTGTTAACTATGAACATGAGTTGGTCATTTTTTACAAGTAACAATAAATAATATGATCAAGATAAAAATAAAAAAATTTATACAAGTCAGAAATTGTTTTGTTAAAAAATAAAAGAATTTTTTTTATCAAAAACTTGTTTAAGTTGAGTAATTGTATGTGTTTTGGAAGTGAAAAAATAATTGGAAAAAATAATAAATTTAAATATAATTTCCCTTTATTTTTGTCCTGAGTTTTGTCTCAATATTCATATATATTTAAAAACAGCTAGCCTAGGTTTTCAGCCACAGAATAAAAAGGTCTCAATTATATAACTATGATGATAGTTCCATAAATGGTCCCAAAATATGAAATAGACATTCCTGAATAAGACTACACGTGATCACCATATATATTTTCAATCAATGAAAGAACAAAAGAGAACTAACTGAAACTAATGGGAGGGTAATGCATAGAATATATATATATATATATATATATATATATATATATATATTTTTTTTTTTTTTTTTT